>LKMJ01000604.1_pt1 | contig 28386 bp, 41 predicted proteins | sample 643391 | NCBI WGS metagenome assembly LKMJ01 (sample SAMN04112250, study PRJNA286221) | soda lake metagenome | biome: soda lake; feature: Kulunda Steppe; material: water; isolation source: sample PL-Br10 brine of Picturesque Lake | place: Russia: Kulunda steppe | collected 2010-07 | reverse complement strand
GAGAGAGAGAGAGAGAGAAAGTGGGCAGGAGAGTGAGAGTGAAAGACAGAGAGAGATGGTGGGGGGGTGGGAGCAGGGGAGTAAGAGGGAGCAGGCACGGGGACACACCGGGTATGCCTCTGTGGATAACCTGAAGAGGAGGGAGGGGAGGCAAGGCAGGCAGGCACAAGTGCAAGTGAGACATGCCTGGAATTTGATGCCTGAAGGTGCTGGCGCTGGCTGGTCATGCGCAACTCATGCTCACAGGGAGAGGAGGCAGCATGTGCAGCCACAAACACATCATGCCTGGGATCAATCTGCATTTTCTGGGAGAGCACACATGCTCTCGGTTCAGCTGTGTTTACACTCAAAGCCTGTGCTTGCTAGGACTGCAAAGCAGCTCAGCCCGGCAGTTGGTGCCTACAGCCTGTGGTTGGTGCCTACAGTCTGTGTTTGCTGCCCACAACCTGCCTAAAGTCTGTGTTTGCTGCCTACAACCTGTGTCTGCTGCCCACAGGCTGTAGTAGGTGTCCACAGCCTGTGGTTGCTGTCCACAGTCTGTGCTTGCCAGGGCAATACATTAGCCAGCGCGGGCACAGGCAGGGCGTGTCTGAGACGGATCATGTGAAGGGAGGGCAGGAAAGAAAGGAGAGAACGAAAAAGAAAAGGGCAGGGACAATGGATGCGCCGGCGCACGTAGATGTCTGGGACCGAAATGTAAAGGAGGGCAAAGACAAAGAATGCGCAGGCGCAGGAAGGGCGTGTCTGGGACTGATGCATGTGAAGGGAGAGCAGGGACAATGGATGAGCAGGCGCAGTGAGGGCGTATCTGGGACTGATGCGTGCAAAGGGAGGGCAAGGATAACGGACGTGCAGGTGCTGGGATGGGTGCTCCCTGGGAAGCAGCAGGAGTAGAGGAAGCGGGCTTTGGCAGGGCTCCTGCAGGGGCAGAAGACCTCCGCCACAGCTAGCCTGCCTGCACCTGTGCATGGGCTCATCCAACAATTGCCCACCTGTGCACAGGCACGCCCATCAATTGCCCATCCATAACAGCCCCAGCCACACTCCCTGGAGGCAGGTCCCCCCACGGCGTCCCTCCATCCATTTCAGCTCCTTGACCATGGCCTGCCTGCCCATCCACCATACCCACCCATCCATTACGCTCATGCATCCACTGCACCTGCCCAACTGCAATTCCCGTCTACCCACCACACCCACCCAACCATTACGCATCCACCACGCCTTCCCAACTGTGATGCCCACCCACCCACCAAACACCCATCTCCACCATGTCTGCCCAGTAATCACACCCTCTTATCCACCACACTTGCCCCCCCTACCTCGCCTGCCCCCCCATCACACCTGCGCATCCATCACGGCGCCAACCACTTGCTGCCCCAGAGCTCTGTCCACAGGCACCAAGGGCAGCTGCGTGCATGCCGCTGGCAAAGCTGTGGTGGCGGGTTGCGTCTCAGCAGGCATGCTTCCCTGTTGCTGTGTCCTAGCTCCGTCCGTGCTAGGGGCCGCAGCTGCCGCCTCAGCAGCAGCAGCAGGAGCGGCAGCGGTGGGGGTAGCAGTGGTTGTGGCAACAGTGGGTGTGGGGGTGATGGCAGTGGCAGAGGGCGCCGAGCTGGCCAACGCATCTGCGTGCTGCTGGGTGGGTTGCAGTGATGCGCGGTAGGGGTTGCGCAAGGGCACGGGCACCTGATCCAGGGGCATCACCATGGCGGCCATAGCGGCTCGCAGCTGGCCCAGCGCCTGTGCGGGCGGGCAGGGTGGGCACACCAGCGGATGCAGCAGGCACATGAGGAGTTGGACGCTTGTGCCCTTGGGCAACCTTGCGCACGGCTCTTGCAGTGCTACAGCACCCTCTTGCTGTGCTAACACCCCATGGGATCGGCACATGGAGGGCAACGAAGCACGCACACGCACGCACACCAGCAGGGTGCCGGAACCCACATGCTTAGAACGTACAGGAGAGGTCACTGTGTGCTGGAAGTCCGAGAAGGAACAAGGGGACACACGCACGTCCACACATGCACCTGCCCAAGCACTTGCAGGGTGCCCGGGGCAACTGGCTGGCCTTGGGCTGCGACACAGCCCAGGCACAGCAGGACACTTGCAACGCGCACACACACCCAAGCACACGCATGCTTACACCTGCTGGGGCCCGGTGGCCAGCGCTACCCTTGGGCCGCGACACAGCTCAGGCACAGCAGGACACAGGCGCCCACACATGCGCACCTACCTGCAGGGTGTCTGGGGCCACTGGCTGGCCTTGGGCCACGACAAAGCCCTCCAGCCTGGAGCCCTGCCACTGGTGATGGGGGTAGGTGCCAGGCAAGTGCAGGCATCCAGCGGCCGCGCCATCCTGCGGGGAAGGGGCAGTTTGATGGATGGTGTGCGTGTGAGCATGTAGCACGTATGGTGTGCCAGATGTTCGGTGGATGGCGTGCCTGATGTGCTGTGGATGGCATGCCTGATGTTCGATGGATGCAGCACGTATGGATGCAGCACGTATGCATGCAGCACGTATGGTGCGCACGTATGGATGCAGCACGTATGGCGTGCCTGATGTTTGATGGATGCAGCACGTATGGATGCAGCATGTATGGTGCGCCTCTCAAGCGCTGGAGTGTCGGTGGCGCTCAGAGCAGCACCCCTTGCACAACAACTTGAGGCCAAATGAGTGGCCAATTTTATGCTGGTATTTGGTAGATGCCAGGTCTAGGGGTTTCAAAGCAAAGAATGCAAAGACAACTTGGCAGCTGCAGCCTGCACATCATGCGAGACGTGCTGCAGTAGAAGCGCATGGCTGCATTGCCCGTCATGGAACATCAATGCTGCACCTCAGATATACTTATTCAGCATCAGTTTGATGCAAGGACCTCTGGGCACTGGATAGAGCATCTGATCTTGACCACTCTGTTATGCTTATCATTACTTATTTAATGAGCAAGAACCTCTGGGCCCTGGACCGAGCCTTTAAAGCTGACATGCCTACCCTCATCGGCCTACCTTGGCTAACCCCCTACCTTGGCCAACCCCCTACCTCGACCAGCCTGTTGAGCTGCGCAATGGCTGGAGCTGTCACGCCCCCGTTCAGGGCCAAGTAGTCGAGCACGTCACGCGCTGCAGCTGCCCATTCGCAGCCCGCCATCAGCCAGGTATCATTGACAGGAAGGCGCTGCAAAGGCATGAAGGGCACATGTACGTAGGTAAGGCGCATCAAGAGAAGGGCCGCGGTCGTCATCTGCTGGCTTCCCCTCCCCCAAACACGGCAGCAAGCGCTGGCGGTGTACCACAGCAGCCGTTGTACCTCCATGCATGAAATAACAGCAGCCGCCCTGCCTGCTCAGAGCATGGCACGGCACGGTAGCTGCCTTGCGTGCCCTGGCCACAACACATGGCTGTCATGTGTCCTGCTCCATGCAGCACCATGGCGGCTGCCTTGCCGGCGCAGTGCACCCCACCACGGCGGCTGCCTTGCCTGCTCAGTGCAGAAGCGCAGGAAGTCCAGCCACGTCAGGAATAGGGGCTTGCCGGTGCCCGTGTCAATGGTGTGGGCCGCCGTGGTCACCAAGTACTCGGCGGCAGGCAGCTGCCCATGGTGGCCGTGGCTGCCTGCAACAAGTGCGCGCCAGAGCAGGGTCTTATTTCAACTGCAAGCGCCACGTTTGGTGCTAGTTTGCGCGGATTTGTGTGGCCAGGACAAAGCCCAAGGCCAGGTGCAGCGCTCCAACATAGGCAGCCACGAAATTCCTTTAAACAATGTCAGTCTGATGTGCGTGTGCGCGCGCATGTGCATGCTGACACAGGGCATTTGTGGGCGCGCACAAAGCAAAAGGATGGAAGCCCACGCAAAGCTTGCACCTGTCACCATTTCAAAGCTCACGGCCATGCGGCGTTCGTGCAGCAGCGACGTCAGGGATGCGAGCCTGGCGGGGCCCTGCTCTTCGCCAAACACGCGGACAAAATGTGCGCGCAGCAGCACGGATGCACCTGGGGGAACATGGGCACGCAGCACAGGTGTGCCATGCTGAATATGGGTGCGGCATCAGCGAACGTGCAGCACAGGTGCACAATGCCAAAGAATTAGTGCGGTGTACATGCAGAATGAGTCTGGTGCAGAATGAGTGAGGTGAGCATGCAGCACATGAGTGAGTTGCAGGGGGGCATGCAGCACAGGCGCTCCATGCTGAGGATGAGGGTATTGCAGGTTGAAGTGCAGCGTATGAGCATATTGCGAGTGAGCATGCAGCACATAAGTGCGGTGCAGGTAGGCAAGGTGGTCCATGCTGAAAATGCGTGTATTGGAGGTGGAAGCGCAGCGTATGAGAGAATCTTGCGGGTGCGCTTGCAGCACAGGTACGCCATGCTGAACATGAGGCTGTTGCAGGCGATGTTAGAGCACAGGTGCTGCATGCTGAACCTGTGTGTGTTGCAGGCAGATGCAGCGCACGTGCACCATGCCAAGAACGAGTGCAGTGCAGGTAGGCACGTAGCACAGGTGCGCCATGTTGAACAAGAGGATGCTGCAGGTGGGCACGCAGCAAAGGTGCTCCATGCTGAGAAGGGTGCACTTTCTGTGGGCCCATTGCGCAGCCGCCAGCGTCTCAGGGCTTCAGGTGACGCCAGAAAGGTATGGCTTGTGCTCAGCTTTGAGTGCTCCCTGTCTCAAACCAGGCGCCCAGCCCTCAAACCGATGCTATGTGAAATGCTGTCAATTCTTTGTGGGACAGGTTGTCTGGGTAGAGGCCAATCAATGCCAGCCCGCCTGAGCATCCCACCTGCTGTGCATGCCCCCATTTATTCAACCTACCTGCTGTGAACGCGTTGTTGATGGAGTTTTTGGCAGCAAAGCCGTGCCCAGAGAGCGTGACGAGGGAGCCGCTGTGCTTGATGGTGACCACCATGAAGCGCTCAGACGCCTGCACCAGTGTGCATGAGAATGCGCGCCACATGATCCATGTGAGGATGGGAAATGGCTGCCAGCAGTGTAGTTGCCCAAGCTTGTCGGGCAGTGCGCGGCGGTGCACGGCATGCACACGACCCGCCGGCCGCCAGCAAGACGGGTATTGGCGCCCCGTCAAGCCTTGCTGCTACTTGTGCATGAGTACCAGAGCTGCCATACTTACTGTGCAAGTCTTTTTGCTGGATGTCTAAGCAGCAGGCTGCTCAGGGCTCGCACCGGCTTGCATGGCAAGGGCGATGCCCACCCACCTGGTCTACGATGCAATTCGCGATGCTTGTGTCTTTGTCCTCGGTCTCAAACTTGGGCAAGAAGGCCTGGCGCACCGAGGCGGTGAGTGCCTTTGAGACATCTGGAGTGGTGGTCACCTGAGAGGGGCAGGCACAAGCACATGGAGAGACTCGAGGAACCTCCAACTGATCAAGAGGTGCGGGTGCTACGCACAGCTGTGCAGTCTTCTGTCAGCCTCAACGTGCACGAAATTGGGCCCATGCTGACCAAATACATTGCCAAAATGCACTTCCTGCATGCAAGATGCAAGCAGCCATCATAATGTGCGAGTCTTTGGGTAAGGCTTCAGGCGCGCGCAGAAAGCGAGAACCCACACAATCAGCTTCATCGGTGGTGACTTGGACTTGCCTCGAGCAGGAGCCCTCGATACAGCATCAGATCTGAATTGCTGCAGCTGTCCAAATACTTTTTGAATGCAAAGTCGCTCTGCACGTGCACAATGATGACGAACTTCCGTGCAAGGAGCTGCTCCCTGCCCGCATGGTCCCTGGAACCCCCTGATCCAGCAGCCTCCTCATACACCTGCATATTGCAAGTAACATAACATCTCAGTCCACATTGATTCACTTACGACACGTCAGCGAACACCGCACCAGCGGCAACACGTGAGTGCAGTTCGGTGGCACAGGCTCCGTGTGCAATCACCCTCTTTGTTTGCAGGATGTTTGCTTGATTAAAGGATCAAATTTGGAGGTGCAAGTTCATCGTAATCAGAAGGATGGGTACAAGGCAAGGAAGGTGGGGTGCTTGCAAGCTACAGAGACGAACGATCAAGACATAGCACACTCCCGTTCACAGCTTGACCTGAGTATACAGGTACGAATTGGATTTCTTAAGCTTAATCTTCAATAAAACATTGAGTAGTATGGGCTCACCTTGTGCACCACAGGGAGACGCAAGTCCTTGCACAGCCGCATCATGTTGGCAACATGGTGCTTGGCTGCTTCAGAGGTTTGAACTAAATGCAGACATAAAGGGCTTCCCTGATGCTCCATACTTCCTAGATCTGCGCGCTTCTTGGGCGAAACAGAGACGACCAAGACACTGGAGAACTAATGACTATCATTCAGTGTGTAGTTAATAATTGCTTTTACTATTATTATAAACATTACATATTACGTTTAAACAGTCTCGTGAAAAGGTGCAAACTGAGGCCTGCCATCACGTTAGCCAGTTTTAACTAAGGATGTCACTAGTTAAGAAGGCCATCGTAGGCGTGGCGGGGGCTACTTCAGTTGGGTACGCTGCTTACTTCCTCGTCCAACAGCAAGAGATCAGCAGGTTGGTTTGTGTGCATGATATGCTCAGCAACCATGGATTCATGCTCTCTGCCATGGCGATCGCCTATGACATGGGCCTGCTTTGATGTGCCCTCACTATTGTTGCTCTCCTATCTACAATCAGGCATGAAACCGAGGTAGCAAACTGGTCCAAGCATGTGGCTGCAGAGCACAAGGCCATTCAGAACAGCGCCAAACAGATTCAAGAGCAAGAGGCTCGCATAAAGCAGGTACCTCACTGAGCACGAATTTTCACGCTCAATTGCCATGCTCTCACATGCACCCTCATGCGCCGTATCGCTCTAGAGCATGATGCCTGGTTTGCCTTCGTACTCCAATAATAATTGCGGGCAATACATTTTAAACAAGCATCCATGACCCTGGCGCGGTTACAGCTTCTGTGCTCTGCCAGAATGAGAGACCCGACGCCAGCCAGCTGTGAATTGCACGCATCAAAGGGGGCTTCAAGGAGCCACACTGGCCAATTGTCCTTTTGTTTCATGGTTGTGGCTGATGCTCCAAAACGGATGTGTGCAGCTGTCCCAACATGAAGCTGATGAGCGTGCTGCGGAGAAGGCTACAGAGGCCAAGTTGCAAGAGGCCCGGGACCTTGTGGCACGTCTTGAGGCAGAATACAATGCCAAGCTCAGCTCAGCAGCCAAGGTAAGGCCATGAATTGGAAGAACAGTACGAAGCCTGCTGTCTTTCCTAAGTTGCGGTGATTGGGCTTTGCTAAATCCCCCCTCTGCACAAGGCTGAGGCACGGCACAACACATTGGCAGCCCTCAATGACACTCGTCCATGGTCTGCATGTCTCCTTATCAAGTACATCCAGCAGCAGCACAAAGGTAGCAGCAGCTCAAGAAAGGCAACATGTTTTTTATTTCGTGATATTACAAGTTTGATGCGAATAGGGAACAGTAGTGGATGCGCTTGCTGGTGTATCAGCGTTGATGCATGCTTAGCTCCTGTTCTTGACTGCGTTAAATACCGTCCTGCATAGCCTGACATCTTGCAGTTCTATTCCTGCAAACTCGCTCTCACTTGATGCTTTCTTTGTACCAAAGTGAGCTCATCAGGACACAGATCGGAGCTTACCGGAGGAAGTGATCACGCAATTTCAACTTTTGGCACATATGATGGTGGCGTGATTCAATCCTCTCTCCTTGCAGTTGCTTTTTGCCCATTTCTTGCTGTGCATACGAACAAGCCATACATGTGCCTGCGTTACCATGGGGTGCAGGCAGCTGCTGATGGGAAGACGGCGGCGATTCGGCTACGGAACCTGCGAGCTGATGCTGAGCGAGCTCGAGAGGCCCTGACCGTTGGGGAGCAATCCTTGGTGGTTGCGCGACAGCGAGCAAGGGAAGCACAGAAACTAGTGAACCCACTGAACCATCCACGCTTGCAAGAACTCCTTCAAAAATGAAGGGCGAGAAGTGGTAGCAAATGCTCTTAGCACGGGCTGAACTGTGTCTGCTAGGTGGCATTTGTTTGGCTTATAACTCAACCAGAGGGTCTTTATAGGTGGCTCAAACAAAGCAAGGGCTGTCTGGCCCCTCTGTGACATCTTGTCCACTGGTGGAAATAGTATTTATTCTTCCATTCATTGCACCGTGCCTAGTCATCCTGGTCACTTTGTGCCAACTCAGCATGGACTCTGCAAATGTTGATTGGTCCATCGCTTCAGTGAGACTGTTATACTGAATTATTATTTTCATGGTTCCTTTGGCTGGCGCTTTAATTGTTTTCTCTTAATCCTTATCATGGAGTATTGTGACTTCTCACTGACAGTGCTTCAGCAGCAGGAAACTCAGCCGGCAGCGATGAATGGGATTCCGCATGTCAACCAAGAAATTATGATAAAATATTGAAGTCGGGCCTTCATGAGTTGAGCTCAATCAAGATGCACTGCAAGTGGCACTTGCTATTTTTCCTTGTAGCTCAGGTCTGTCTTCCAAAAGAGGAAAATTGTTATCATAACATGATGGCCATGCCAAGAGTTTTGTTTGGATGCAGCAGTCTCTCGGTGTGACAAGGAGACACATTGGCCCAAAGAGCCTCGTGCCTCCTCTAGGGAAAAGAAGCAAGGGAGAAAGAAGAACAAGTCTGGAGAAAAGAAAAACTACGTAGGCAGTGAAACCACTCCCTATATCAATTGAGGGAAAGGAGACGCATCGGCCCATAGAGCCGTGAGTCTCCCCCACCAGGGAGAAGGAAGAACTAGTGAGGATCTGGAGGGTGGCAAGCCGCACCCTGCTCCAGACCAAGACCTTGAGAGTAACTGGATTTTTCAATATTGCGTCTAGTAGTTGTCAGTTTGTGTGCATAGAGCACAGAATGAGCATGCAGCTTATGACATTCTTATGGGCTTTTGGTGCATCAAGGCCGAGCTCTTTAAGGTGATTCAAAGTGTGTGAGGTACAAATAGAGCCTTCCAAGTTAAGAAGGATGGTGTGAGGGATGACTTTCTTGGCCTTCAAGCGCTTACAAAAAACCTCGTGTTGTGTTATAGAGGCCTATAATTGGTGTCCAGGCCGTGTATCTTCACAGTACTTAATCTCAACGACGTGTATTCCCCTCTTTTTGATATTGAGCTCCTGAGCTCTGCGTACGTCTCCACTGGGTTGTCTTGGGTGTGACACCTGTGACACCTGGTGCATATGAGGAGTGGTGGGCGATTTGAATTTTTTAGCAAGTAAGGCCACGGACACACACATTTTTTCCACTTTTTCACCTTTTTCACTCGACCCAAAAGAAAAGTGAAAAATCACGGTCACACACGAAAAATTTTCCAACCCCAACATTTTTTCGCTTTTTAATCCAAACCCCCAAAGTGCCCTTTTCACTTTTTTCGCTTTGGGGGGTGGTCTCAGGAGGCCCCCAGCGAGGGTCCCAATTGTGCAAGACCCCTAGAAACACCTTGTTTGGTCCGGGGGATCTGTATGTTGGAAAGAAGGTTTAGATCGGGAGAATGTCTGAGGAGATGTCTCAGGTTTCCATACATGGTTTACACACACTATTTATGCAGCTGCAGCACTGGCTGATTCTCCAGGCCGACAATGCACCAAGATGATGTCTCATGTTTGTGTTTGCCAGGCTTACACTTGTGGGGTGCCAAATGTGGTGAAGAATGTCAGGCAAATAGAAAATGAGATGGATAGTCATCGCTGACATTTCCTGGGCCCTAAGACCGTCAATTTGAGGAGCACTTGTGCGCAAAAAAGGCATTCTTTGCATGCGTGAGGACATTCTCTCAAATGATGGCAATGACTGATGCACCATGGCCACATGCACAGGGGGAAAAAGAAGGTTTCAAGTGTGCGCCAACCACGCTCTCTTAACTTTTCATCATCCTGTCCTGACACTCTCCCCTGGCTCAGGGTCAATTGACTGCATGCAAGACCTTGCAGGCCATAAACTGAGTGCTTTAACAAGGGTGTCTGCAGCATTGCAGGCTCCTTATAAATAGTGCAGTCTGTGTCGTTTGCTGCCTAATTGCGGCGTGAGGACCTGTCGCAAAGAGCTCTTTGGATCCTATTGCTGGTCTTGGGAAGCTAGGAAACATTAGTGTGTGGTTTCCAACAGTAATGCTGGAAGAAAATGGTGGTCAGGGGGGGAGCATGTGCAGGTGGACTCCTGTTCACTCGGAGTGAAAGAAATTTAGTGGAAATTATTGTGCGTGACCGCAAAAACGTTTTTCACTCCAAAAGTGTTTTGCTCAAGAGTGGAAAAACTCGTGTGTGAACGCAAAAATCTTGACTTCAGAGTGAAAAACAGTAAAAAAAAATTATGTGTGTGACCGCGGCCTAAGGGAGTGACCAAAATGGCATGAGGGCAATTAGAGGCGAGTATACCTCTGGCAGATGAATGAGCATCAATTAGCCAGCTGGGTAATGTCCTATATGGTAGACATGAATGTCAGAGTTCTGTAGCCTTAACCTGACACTCTAACAAACCAGCTGGAAGAGTGACAACTTGGAAAATCCAAAGCATGGCATGTATCCTGTTCTTTATATCCAAATCTAAGCAAAATTTTCCAGACTCTGGCTATATCATCTGCAAAGTTGCGTGCCATCTGACTTCAGGCACTTCAAGACAAGTTGTCTCATCCTCATTCTGTCACTTGATAAGGCAATTTGCAAGAGTGCACCGTTTGATGGACAGGCCACATACTCTCCTCTGGTTGGCTAAATGCTATGCCATTCCTGCCAAAATGTATGCCTGCCAGGTCTGGGGCACACTGTTCATGAAGAAGGGTAGAGGGTTTTGGGGAAATCATTTTTCATATTGATTATAGCTTTGTTGTATAAATTTTCATGGCATAATGATGGCCTGATTTGTTTGTAATTTTTGCTAAATAACAGTGAGCTATAATGTGATCAGATTTTGGTAAAAAAACTGTATTGTAAGGTACGTCTGGACCCCCTGAAGACATTGGCATGAAAATAACCACACCTAAGTGGGCTGTGTTGCAAAAGTGTAGGCAGGAGCCTTTGCGGTTTATTGGTTCCGCGCTGCTGCCAATTTTGCTTTTACTCCCTACTTGTGGGAATTGTGTCTTGCTCAGGAAGATAGTGCATGCGGATATTGCTCTCAGTGCTTCTGCAAAAATGTGCTGGACTGCGGAGTTCAGTGACGCCTCGGGAGGCGTGTGAGGGGATGCATAGATCGGATAGGTATACCAATTGCGTCAAGGCAGCTGCCCCTCTTCCATTTCAAGGCTATGTGGTTGATCTATGTTTGCTGTCACGCCAAATCACCGTCACAAGTGAATTACCAGGTGAATTACCATCTCAAATGCACGAGCCACACTTCTTGGATGGTGCACCAAGTGTAGGCTTTTGGCATGTCAAGAGTGCATAATCTATGCATCAAGGGACATCAAATTGTGGTACAGCCACAGCTGTTAACTTTGCCAGGGCGCTAGGGCATTGCATGATGCTGCTGCCCCCCATCCATGCCCTTCAGTCGCCACACGCCCTCTCTGCCGTTTCAGACCATCACCAGGTGCATGTAACATGGGGAAATAAAGAGGTGCTCTCGCCCAGCCGCAAGAAAGGCTAAATCCAGGGACGCAAGGGGGATTAAAAAGAGAGCTGAATTAGGAAAACACCTCAAACATAACCCCCACCAACTAACTTAGGCACTGTACAATTTATCGCTGACCACAATTTGTCGTGACAGAGCAATTGCGTGCGGTTTGGAGGGAATAGGATGGTGCAGACACTAGGACACATGCTCACAAACTGGCTACTTATCACGCATGGATGGCTTCGCCTTTCAAGCCAAGCAGTGCACAGGGCCTGCCCCACTTGCTTCCTAGATACCTACAGCTGGAACTGAGTAGGCATGTGCTTCGTAGCATTGCTCGGTTTCGCTTGTGTGCCTACACCCTGAGAGAGAGACTGTATGTTGGCAAATCCACAATAGGCTTTGTGACGAATGTGGCTTGCATTATGTCCAGGACAAAAAACATGTTCTTTTTTGTGCCCTTCAAGTTGCATGGAAATGGAGCACTTTAAGGTCAGAGGGACGGAGCAGAAGAAGGCCATGACTCTGGTCTCTTGTGTATTCATTGTCAGCTTTTGAAACGTGTCACCAACACAATTTGCTTGTTTTGATGATTAAAAAATATCAGAGGGGGTTATCTGAAAAAATATCTAAAAAGAATGAAATTGAGAAAGGCTTGGATTGAATGTAATTGCTGTGTATACTTATATCACGTAATCACTGCTGCTTACAAAGAAGGAAAGTCCCTAGTAGGTCCTCTATAGAAAAACAATGCAAGCAGCAAAAAAGCTCCTCACATCAATTAAGGAAAAGGGGCCACTTGGGAAGAAAAGCCCCTTCACCAAAAAAAGAAGAAAGCAGTCAGTAACTTACTTGAAGGATCAGGAGGGTTGCGGGCAGTCAAGCCAGCAGACCTCTCCTGATAAGTTTGAAGGTGAGGAGAATGCTCAAGAGAACGTCTGGTCTGTACAAGCTTATGAGCATAGTGCACAGAATGAGCATTAAGCTTGAGAGCAAGTTTCTTGACTCTTTGCGAATCAAGGCCAAGACTCTTCTGAGGAACCAAAGTGTGAGAAATGTAAATAACACCCCCTACACCTAAGAGAATGACATGAAAAGCATGTCTCCTGCAATGCTGCGTCTAAGGCGACGATGCTGAGCATGGGCAGCTGGGAGCTGCTGCTCAGGGCGAGTGTCTTCACAGTACTTAATCTCAATGAGATGGGTGGTACAACGCTGCCAAGGGAGGTTCTCGGGGCGAGTCTGTCTAGGCTGGTAAGCTGTGGCTGGTGATGGGGATGTGCCTCCAGCTGCAGTGGCTGCCGCTAAAGACCCCTGCCCCCTAACCCAAACCACCCTCCTTCCACTCCTGAAAGTAAGGCCTTGATCATTGGGATGGTTCTGCTGATTTTGGGAATTAATCTTGCGTGTTTTTTTTGGAGTCACTAAAATGGCGTCAGGGCAAGAAGTGAGTCTGTCTCTTCAATTGTGGTTTATAGTAAAAATCCAAGCCGGAGGAAATCTGAATTCTGCTGTCACAGGTTTTTGAGGATTTTGCACACGATGCTTGTCAGCCCACATCTGTGGATACAAGACAGGATCCTAGGGAACCTTTACTTATGGCTTTTGTTATAAGCCTGCCTGCAATATTGTGGCGTTCGGTCACCATGTTTCTAATGATGGGACACTGGCACCCTGAGAAGATGTGAATTGCACTGTCTTAGCAGGAGCAGATGGGGCAACGAAGGCTGTTGGACTGCTTGAAATGGACAGCGTGTTTTTGGGTTGTAGATCGTGCCAGACCGGTATTTAATCACTGTCTCTTTTTCCTTATGAGGGATGCCAGGTATAGACCAGAAAGCATTACTGTTTTTGCTGTGGGCACTCATATTTTTGATTAGATTCTGGTAGAAGGTGTAGTAGCTGGTATCAATTTGTGAGTTGCCTAGTTTGTGGACCTTACACACGTGTGCTTGTAGCGCATCGCGTTTGTTGGGGAGTTCTTTCTATACTCCTGGCAATCCATAAGTTGATGATCTGACCAAATTAAAAGTGGAAGTCCATGCAAAGCAGATAATTGGCAACATGAGGAACAGGTGTACTATTACAATTGCAACATAAGGAACAGGTGTATCATTACAATCGCACCTTCAATGTGAAAGTCAATCAGAAGTCCTGCCCGGCGCATCTTGTAAGTCACGTCCTAAATACCACAGTACCACATGCAAAAAATCAACACATACACATGAAAGAAAGAAGGAAAAGGGATAAATTGCATGAACTTATGAAGTTTTACGCACATGAATGTTTAAGCAGATTATCTGATGGTCCTCTGCTCAGGAAATGTCTCCATGTACACCCCCAGGCTTACTTTCCCTTGCCTTACGCTTTTTCCCCTTCCTCTTCCCTTTCATGGCCCTTGCAGGTCTAGAGCTAGCAGAATTAGTGTGTGCAGCGCCTTCGTAATCAATCAGAGCCTTCACGCTCGCAGGCGCTGATGTTGTTTCATGGACTGCCTCCTCTAAGGCCAGCTGTTGCTGCTGCTGCTGCTGCTGCTGCTCCTGCTGCAGCAGCTCTTGCACCAACTTCTCCATGTGCTTCCTGTGCGCATTTTTTGGCAGGAAACCACATGAAGGTATCTACATCTGACATGGTACATGCACATCAACCATCCCTGTACTAGCTTGACTGCCGGGCACCTTGCCGAGAGGGCCTTAGAACATGCAAGTGCAGCTAGCAATTGTGTGGCTTGAGCACATTGCTGCGTCCCGTGTGTGTCCCTCCCCCCAAAAAGGAAGGCCAAAACTGCAAATGCACGTGGGCAATTCACCAACCTTGGCATCAAGGTAGCTGTAAAAGCGCACGGCAGCATACATGTCGCTCATTGATGCCAGAGGAAAGCTATCTCGATGATGGTGGCCTTAGGGAGGAAAAGAGGGCCCTGGCAATCCTCATCAGGATGGAAAAACAAAAGGATCACGTCACAGCTCAGCTCACCCATCCAATGTCACATCACAGCTTAGCTCACCCATCCAATATCACATCACAGCTTAGCTCACCTATCCAGGACTTCCCAGCCACGTGCTTCCCTCAAGTCAGGCCCTTCGCTGTCCTCATAGTCATCCCACTGGTCATCAATGGGTGCTGGGCCATACTGCTTCTCCTCCTCATCCTCGTCATCTTCGTACTCATCTCCCTCCTCTTCAGCAGCCCCCCCTTCTGGCGCAGCAGGAGCACAAGCCACTCAAGTGTGTTGGTACGTAAGCTGCAGGAGACTTGCACGTGGCATTGGCTTGCATGACCAAGTCCAAGCTCTTGAACAGGATGTGCGCATGCACACACGTATACATAATAACGTGCACACATGTACTCAAAAATACATGCATGCATGCTTACATACATGCATGCATACATGCATACATGCATACATACATACATACATGCATACATACATACATACATACACACATACATACATACATACATACATACATACATACATACATACATACATACATACATGCATGCATACACACGTACATTCATACATACATGCATGCATGCACACACACATATCTACATGTACACGTATGCATGCATAAATGCGAATATACATGAAGAGAGAGAGGGATGTATGCAGCAGCCTTTTCGCACCTTGTTGCACTGGCGGACGCAAGACCTGAGGAATCGTTGCAGGACCCATGCCTGGCTGGCGCAATGGAGCCACAGGCGCTGCCACAGCTGCGGCTGCCGCACCCCCTCCCCCAGGTGTGGGGCCTGCTGTGCGGCTGGACGCAGCGAGCACCCGAGCCGCCGCTACAGCTCCAGCAACGTAGCGCGCGGCGGGGAGCATCCGGGGCTGCATGGCGTGGCGTGGCCAGCCAAATGGTATGGGCCAGTGCACGCAGGCGCAGGGCAGCAGGCTTGGTGCAGATGGCACGAGGCACAGCTCTACGAAGGGCGCTGTGCTCAGAGGGGTGCTCCATTGGCACGCAGCCTCAAGCAGTGGCCTGATGCATCTAATGAGCGACAGGCCTGGCAACACTGCAGCAAGCTCCTGACTTGCTTCCAGTCTTCCTGGAGGCGATGGCCTAAGCAAGTGCCTCTACAATGTATGCTCCGCGACCCCAAGTATCAACCGCTGACTTGCAGTGATGGAGGTCCGGCATGCGCCACCAGCAGAGCTCTGGTGCACCACCAGGGCAGTAAGAAGCGTGGACCCTCCTGGCCGTTTGTGGCTCTACCAAGGCAGGCAGCTTGAACAGCTGTAACCTCCGATGGACTGGCAAGCAGTCCCTCTATAGCGACGCACCTCCTCCAGCTGCGACAGGAGCGCCAGGCGCTTGTCGGGCGCGGGCAGTAGAAGAGCCAGCTCGATGTACCTGTGAGTGTGAGCATTTGCTGTGCTCAGGACATTCTTCAACGTGCACTATGAGCACCACCTGGACCCCTAAGCTGTATTCCATTGGTAAGCCTGCTTGCGCAAAAAAGGGCAGCACCTGCAAATCCAATCACTGAAGTGCGCTGGCTAATTGGCCAAGCATGCATCCATCAAGTGCGTTGACAGGCAACACAAAGGTTCTTGCACAATGAATCAACACGCTACACACATGACTAACGATGTTCTTAGCCATCATGATACCTATGCAATCCTGCCTGGCTCAACAAGCAGCCTGCGGCAGGAAGAGAAGGCTGCTGCACGTACAGTGTGTTGACATCTTGCATGCTGAGGAGCCTCATGCTGGGTTTGCACTCTTCATGATCTTCCAGACTTGCTCCAGAAGACACAGAGCTGGATGCGTGGAATAAGCTCAGGAAGCGGTCCCTAAACTCCACAGCATCGATTTCCCCAAACCTGTCGCAAGCAACATTTTGGCAAAATCAGAACTATCAGAGGCTACCAGGAAAAACGGCTTCAGCCTATAGTTTAGGCCTTGTCAGGGGATTCGTCAGAATGGTGTGATTTTTCTCCCCAAGCCTTCCCAGTATGCAGGGCCCTGCAGGCCCTGACTCAGGCCCTACGTGCTGTCATTGGATGCTGGCTAGTGTGGGAATGGGATTGAAAGTAAGCAGGCATGGCTTCAAACATTAAGGAAACAGACAAGACCAACATCTGGATATCTTTTGCCATGGCCATCCTTGGCACAGCGGCACCTGTCATGAGGGTGTAGCTAGGGCGGATGTATGCAGCTTTGGGCATAGAATGCTGTGGGCATGTGAACATAGCATGCTGTGGGCATGAGGTGTAGTGGGCAGTGAACCTTGTGGGCATAGCATGCTGTGGGGATAGAACGCTGTGGGCGTAGATCGCTGTGGGTTTAGATAACATGCTGTAGGCACACAACGCTGTGGGCGTTCCATACCGTGGGCGCAGAACTGATGCCAAAAGGCACTCACAAAAGATCCTTGCTGTCCTGCTTCAGAATCTCAGAGGCCATGGGGTCCCCGATCGTCGCATCCCGGATGCTCTGGAGGAGCAGCTTATTCCTCTCAATCAGGGGCAGGGGAATGCAGCTGCTCCATGCCTCGCCAATGTCCACCACGTCTTGCTTGGTCAAAAGTGAACTGGGGGCTGACGCATGCTTCTGAATTGGGGGGGATTGACGGCTCACAGGTGGTTGTGGACGAAGCAGAGTGGGACGCTGCTGCGGCTGCGGCTGCGGCTGCTGCTGCGGCTGTTCTCTTGAAGGGTATGTGGGCTGCACACAAAGCACAGATAGACGGTCATATTAAGTGCTATCAGCTACTTGTGACCGCTGTAGCCCCATTAGTATGGCACGCTGAAGGTGCCCAATTCAGTGGCTTTACACTGCTTAACAATTTGGCCATGTCCAAAGGCGGCTCAGCTGCGGAGGAGCTACATGGTAGCCTGCGTGTTCTAGACCAAGGTTGAGCAAGAAACTTATGGGCACAAATTCCAGTTTGCGCGGGCGCATGCCAACCCACACACCTACGCGCGCGCGCACACACAGACATACACACACACCTACACGCGTGCTTACGTACTCATGCACACACATGTACAGACAAATACACATCCATGCATACATGCACACTGTGTGCACTTTGTGCACATGCGCGTGCACCCACGCGCACACTACCACTCATGCACGCACCTGAACACACCTACACGCTCACAAACACACACAGACACAAACACACACACTCAAGCACGCTCGCACGCACACACGCATAGTTGTGCACACTTGCATGTGGACAAAAACACACAACACAGACATGCACACACATGTACATGGATGGGTGCACATGCACACACACAGACGCACGCACGCACACATACGTTCACACGCACGCACACAAACAAACACAAACGCACGCATACACACGCATACACACACAATCACACGCATACACACATACACACACCTCTGGTCCGAGCCTGCCTGCTTGTGCTATCAAAACCCTCCTCCTCCCCCTGTTAGCTGCAAGAGCTGGCTTGCAGTAGCTACCTTTGATCATGTTCTAAAATTAAAATGTCATAGTCACACTTCATTGTTATCGGCAGCTGACAATTGGCAGTCTGCTCTAAGATAAGAGACAAGGCAGGATAGGTCCATTTGAAGTAATCACAATCCCGGTGAAATGTGGCGCCACGCACAGCGAGCTGCTCGCCAGACCCTGCAGTCTTTCGCTAGCTCAGGTGCCTGTGGTCGAGGTGCCTCAGCTGCATGCCCCATTGCAGCCAGCTGTGGCAAGGCTGCCATGAAGGCCAGTGCTGCAAGCAGATGCGCCTCTGGGGGGCTGGCATCGTCCCCTGGCTTTCAATCTTTCAAGGTGTGTAGTTCGGCATGCCCCTCATGTGACCATGAGCAGAACTAGAGCTGATCCAACATCACCATGTTCCCTTGAATGTAAATGCAGCAAAGTATGGGGGCTCGATCCATGATGGGCTTTGCAGCAAGTGCACCCAGCGTCGTCAGCCCTGGCAGGTCTCCCAGCTCCATGGGCTCAAACAGCTCAGCCCAGGTGAAGACATGTTTCTTGCAACGTTGGTATTGGGCCTAACAAAATAATCTTCCATTCAAGGTTTGACCTTGTTGCTCACCTGTATTGCTACTTTGTGTGCGCAGGTCTCCTGCAGCTCCATGGTAACAGCCTCAGGAGAAAGCACGGATGACGACAGCGTGAGTTCTTTTTAAGCCTGAGAGTGCAGTTCCCGCGTTGCTCTGCTTTGCTTGATCGTGCAGCTCACCAACATTCCCTCCCTTTCCGTCCTTGCAGTCTCCAACAAATACAGGAAGTAGCGCGGTAAGTGGTCACAAGTGCCGCAACCAGCAACCTTCGATCCTTGCATTTCAGAGACTTTGCAAATCCACCAGCAAGGTGCCTTATTGACAATGTTCAACCTGCACAGCTGCACTGGATGCTCTCCTGGTTCCCCTTAAACAAAACCAGCTGATGGGGAATTTAGACGCGCTAAACTACTTGGCTTAATTCATTTGTCTCATCTAATCAATAGACCGTGTACAGCATGCAATGCATGGTAGCATGTCTTGCCTACACACCTGCTGCCCCTCACCATCTACTGCTCCCGTTCCGGCGCCACTCCATGCCCACAGGCCAGCAGTAGCAGCAGCAGTGACGACGAAGAAGGAGACCCCGTAAGACGCCGCAGAACTATACTGCAACCCAAAAGAGGCTTTGATGGCCTCCCAGACGCCACGGCAGCAGCACATGGCCCCCCACCTTCCACGCTTTTCTTTTCCTGGAGGGCAAGCGCAGCTGGCCCTTGCCGTGCCCAAGCCAGCAGCACCTCAACCGCTTTTGACCCATCGCTCCATCACACCCAACTCCGCGCCCTGCACACCAGTAATTTCCAACATTATGCGGGCCCCTCAGACAGCAGAAGAGGTCCCGCAGGCGCTGACCCAGGGGTGGGCGCAGGCACCACCAAGCCCACGTCAGACATGCTGGCAGGGAACCTGATCTTTGCCAAGGAGAGCTTCCTCAAGTACGTCCTGGAAGGAGGGGGGGCACAACAGCTGGTTAACTGCTGCTGCTTTCAATGACGACAACTATGATGATGATGCTTGATTGCCAGAAGCAGGAACATAGGAGTTTCTGTCCCTCTCCCAACCCCCTGCAAAGGAGGGTACATCCCCTGGAAAGGGGGGTACCAGTGTTGCATGACCTGCAGCCAAATTGCAGCACATCTCTTGAGGTGCCCTGCTGCTCACCTGCGGTATACAGGTCTGTCGCTGCTGCACCTATTGGCACACTCCTCGCTGTTCATGCTTGACAAGATGCTCCCAACTAGTGACCTTTCACCTTCACAATCCATTCCTGCTTTGGCAGGAAGCCCGAAGGTGCGCTGCCTATCCCCATGCCCATCCGGGAGGTCATGTATCAGCACCGCTGGGACAAGGTGTGTGAGATGGGATCACGGGGGCAAGCAAGCAGGGGCACAGATGGGTGCACAAACATGCACAAAAGCATTGTCAACTCGTACCCAACTGCACATGTCGCGTCAAAAAAAAGATCACCACAAACTGCAGCTTAAATGCCTTGGCTCTAACAAGATATTGTTCTGGAGGCCATACTAAGCAAGGTGGCTCCAATCTATCTTTTGGACACCACCAAGTGCAAGCCCGCATGCTGGATTTGTCTACAGCCTCAGCAGAAAACTTTTGCCACCTCTCATCATCATCGTCAGGAGTGGGGCACTGCTAGTCACCCTCTCCTTTCCCAATGACTTCTTTTCCTCTTCTTTGGTGGCACTCAGTGTCTTGACCTAGGTGACCATTTTTCCTTAATTGATGCATGGAGTGTTTTCACTGCCTCCGTAGTTTTTCTTTCCTTCTTTCTCAGCTTAAGAGGACCGGAGTTGCTTGGCTTGGGTTGTGTGTCAGAACTCGTTTCTGTGGCATTTGTGAGCTAGACTTATGTTCAGACTTCTTTCTTTTCATACTTGCTCTAGCTCTTTAAAAGAATTGATTGTCCGAAAGGCCGTTTGATGAGCTTCAGAAGAGGGGCTTCAATATGGGCTGCCAAAAGGTTGAGCAGCAATGATGAGAGGGAAGAACAACAACAGCAAACAAGCATGCAGTGACAGGGTGGGACCAAGCCAGTTATTCATGACTTACTAGGGATGTGTGTTTTGCTTGCTTGCTTGCCTTGGGCTTAGGGCAAGATGTAAGGGAAAGTATGTCGCTTTGTGTGAACAAGCAGGTTCTTGTGGACGTGCGGCGTGCTGTGTCTTACGTACGTACCGAGGGGAAACGCGAGCAGTACACGGCCATGGTGGCTGTAGGTAACATGAATGTGAGTTATGACAAGAATTTGGTCTTCCTGTAGACGCTGACAAGCTTAGTACAGGCTATCCCTGTACAAAGCAATTTTGAAAAGTGTGGAGCATATGTCTGTGCTGCAGAGTCAACATATTCAAACTCGATAAATCCGCTCCTGCAAAGAGTGCACACATGCTTGCAGGCAACAAATGTATTCAAGTCCATCAAGCAGCATTATATGGTTTTGCTCTCCTTTAACATCCGTTGAGCCGGACCCTTTGCAATACATCTGGGCAATGCCAGCTTATGTGCAGCTTCATGAAAGGTACCCTTCTTATAGAGTTGCCTGGCTCCTTGCACAGGGGTTATTTGGTCTCGGTCTTGGTGATGCACCCACTGCCCAAGAGGCAGTAGCTGCAGCCTACCTGGACGCCTTCAACAAGCTTACTTCCGTCCCACTGTACCGAGGTCACACTATTTTCAACCACATTGAACACAAGTACAACAGCCTCAAGGTGCGCTCTTTGCTACCGCATGCAGCTTCTGTGCACTGTTTCGGTATTTTGTTCACAGTGCACGAATGATAGTTACTATCATACTGTATGATACATGGTCATAACACATGAGCGTGCCCAATGTGACATGAGCTAGCCAGGATGGGTAATACCGTAGCTTTATTGAATGCAAACTTCAAGCAGAACTGCATGAAAAGCCACAAAAGCTTGTTGTAGCTATCAGATGGCTGCCACATCATGTATCTCGCTACAGAGTAACACCATGCCCATTACACACTGTAGTTCCTGATCAGCCCGCGTCCAGATGGATGGGGCATCACAGCAAATGATCTTCTACTGGAGCTGTGCAACCTAGCAGGCATACGGAACATAAGCATCAAGGTGAGCATTGAGGGCAAGACACTTGACCTACGGAGTGACAGTGCTTCCAGAGGGAGAATCAGGTGTGGGTGGTGCAGTGGATCCAGCACTCACAGGGGTCCGATGATGCTGATGAGGAATTGCAGGCAGCTTAGCAATTAACCCGTGCTGGGTTTGCCGGAGCACTGCTGCAGCTCCAGCACCAGCTCCACCAGCGTAGCTGCAAGCTGCATCCCGTGCTGCAGCAGCACATATGGCCGTGGCTTACATGGCCGACCTGCTGGCTGTCATACTCACGGCACATCTATAAGGTGCTTTACCACGAAAGGGGCGGATGCTGGAACTTTTGCTCAGTATCAGGCAGCAGGAGCAACGGCAGCAGCTGCAGGAGCAGCAGAGGAGTTTCGTGTGAGGTGCTGGCAGAAGATGAGAAAGAAGCAGGCATGGCGGAGCATGAAGCTGATGCAACCAAGCATGCATTGAATGCCAGTGTCAAGGCGAACCAAATTGCAGTCTGCTGGAAGACCTTGGTGCCTTTAACTTAGTCAGTAATGGGCAATTGACACGGTTCAAAACATCGGAAGGGGTGTACTTTTTACACAGTCGCCGCATCAACTCCTCTCCAGTTATGATTGTGTTTACAGCAGATCTTAGCAGCGCTCATTCAAAGCAGGCAGCGGACAGATAACATTTGGAGGGTAAAATAAGCATCTGGATACTCGCATGCCAAAGTTTGACTGGACTTCAGGACCTGTGGGTCTCAGAAGTAAATGATGATTTTGCATGCAGTGCATTGTCTCCCTTCCTTCAAGGCACCTAAATACCTGATCTACACAGGTGTATGGTCGCCGGCGTCCAAAGTTCTATGTGGCAGCTGGGTTTTTGGAGGCCCTGCAACGCCAAACCATGCCCCATGACGGCATTGAGGGCAGCGGAGTTTACGTGCGCGAGGTCATGCTGTCAAGGAGCAGTAGGCCTAGGGTCTAGGTGTAGACGTTTACAAATTATCGTTAACAGCCAGCCTGGTCGTTAGGCTGATTGGTTTGTTGCTGGTCTTTGCCAGCCAAAAAGTAATTTACAGTGTGTTGTGCCGCTGAAAAAGGTTTACAAGGGGCCATGTTAATCTTCTGTTGTGCCGCTGAAAAAGGTTACAAGGTTACGAGAGTAAGGCCTCAGTCAAGTAGTTCGACTGTTGGCCTGCTTTACAAAACAATAAAGAATGAGCAAGTCCCAAAAACGCTGAAAGAGGAAACCAGAGACAGTCTGACCAAGTAAGGCATGCAAACTCTGTAAATTGAATTTAAGGGGGCTCCACAGAATAAGATTGGCAGAAAGGGAGAAAAAGGAATAAAAACTTCTTTTTGAGAGAGCACACAAAAAATCTTCACTACTAGTATTGTTGAAAGTCATAGTATGAAAAAGAAAATTGCCTCATTTTGAACAACAGCACAGGAACATAGTGTCCACCTGTCACACTGTGACTGGCAGTGGCCACTTCTATCGCGCCATACGGTGGAAAAGAAAAAAGAAAAGAAACCTGTCACGCCAGATTTATGCAGTGCCAGATTTATGCTGCGTTGTGAGCCGGAGGTCGGTTGAGTCAGTTGGAGGAGTATTTGATCCTGTTGTCAGTTTAGCTATAGCTGTATTTGAGCACGTCAAAGACGAACTCGCAGTAATTCCTTGTTTGCTCCTAGCGACCTTGTAACATGTACACCAGGGAGTAGACCCCTCTAGCCCTTGGGGAATACACAGGCGCGGCAGCGCCCAGTCCAGTCCACCGTCCAGTCCAGTGTGAGTGCATCCAACAGCAGCTGCATGCATCGCTGACCTTGCCTAATTGCAGGCTGAAGCGAGAGGTAAGGTAAGGTTACAAAGCTGTACCTGCCAGACGAGGGCAGCTTAGCTGAAGCGAGAGAGAGAATGAATAGGGAAGGATAAGGGTATCAGAGGCTTCTCAGTCTCACCGCGGGCAAACTGTTGTCTGCTGGTGTACACTGTCGCTGTCCGCAGCCAGTCCACACACCCCATTATGTTATGGTCATGCCACGAGTCTAGTTTGGATGCAGCAGTCTCTCGGCGTGACAAACTGCGCCATATGGTGGATTCCTCCGCGCGAGTACGTGCTCGCACACGAAACCTGCTCACATACCCCATGACATGCTTGGGGATGCCAAGGTGCAGGTAGTGAGGTGGCATCAAGGGGGCACCCCATTATGCACTTGGGTGCGTGAACCAGCTTGAAGATCTACTAGTAGGAGGGGACAGGCAAACCAAGCATGATAATTCACCAGTTTGCTGTTGCTTTTTAGAGGGTTCATGTCAGCAATCCCCCTCCACACTTTCCCCATCCTCAACCTCAGGTCAGCAGTGAAATCTGAGTAACACACAGGGTGTCCCTGCATGAAAGCTTGTGTTCATGTCACAGCCTTGCAATCCCTCAAAGACGCAAAATTTCCAAGGCTTTAAATGTTTTAGCATGAGGCACCAGCTTGAGGTCTGTATAAAGGGCCTGCTCGAGAGTGGCACTATTAGAGGACAACAAGCCGTTGTAAATTTTAATGGCAGCTCTAAACCAAAAGAATTGCAGAGGTTCGTGCCCACACTCAGTATGAGGCTCACGTAGTACAGCCCAGTAAGGCGCAGACCGTTTCACACCTAGGGGGCCCTTCACGGAATTCAAATGCAATGTTTGCAGGATAGGCCTAAATACATCACCTTTGCGCAAGAACCCTGAGCTCTAAACCTGACAGCCATACATACAAGCAGGAACTACATATGCCTTAGCTAGCCATAGGCATACATATGCCTCACTAGCCACAAACATGTCTTTACAGTGAAAAAGAACATTTACCTCATTTTGCACCGTGCATTGTGACAGCAGCACAAAAGCACTTGTCACAATGTCCATCTCCCCCACGCCCAAGGGAAGATTCCACCACGAGAGTGTGCACGCAAACGAAACCTGCTTGTATTCCTCATAGCATGCCTAGGTTTGGTTACAAAGCAGTACCTGCCGAACAAGGGTAGCTTACTAAGTAGCTGAAGCCAAACAGGCCTGCAACCAAAACTATCAAAAGGCAAGCAAGGTGGTGATTTGAAATCTAGGCACAGCGTTCCAGGCACTAATGCACGAACACAGCCAGGCCTTTGGTGCCTGCTTGGCTAGCAAAGTCTCTAAGCCTACTTGGGTCGTAAGAGAGGGTGCAGAAGAGGTTGTGGTTGCTTGATGCGCAATTGTGCCAAGACTGCACTCGAGCGGTCTAAAAGTACATGCTCTTCATCTTGCACACAGTGCTAGTTGCATTCAGTGCAGATTCCAAGCTCGCAAAGAACTCTGTGCTATTGTTGCCGAAACAGCTCGACATTCAAGTTGTGACCAGAGAGTCTGAGTCTGGAGAGAGCGCATGAAAGATGGTTAGGGATATTTCTTCGGAGATGTGAAGGAAGAGTCGGTTAGGATGCGCGTTTCTGATCATCTAACCAGCCTGTCTGACTCCCTAAGGGCACGCCAAAATGGGTGTGATATATCATGCCAAATCACTGTCATTGACTGATCACCAATTTGGTATACGCACACACACAGTTCGGCTGCCAAGTCGTTCCCCCTTCAGAGCCTCCGACCTTACGTTGCCATCTTGCAGCACTGACCTTGGTTCTTTTTTAAGGTTATCGAGTGTTCCACAATCAAAGCCAGAAAATAGGAATTCTCAATAACTGGCCCTCTAATACTCCGGGCTCAGTAAAGTATCTCCAACCAACCACTGTCTGATCTCAAACACACAGTCTCAGACACCAATTCGGCAAACACAATATGGCGTGACAGATATGTCCTCATGACCCTGCTGGAAGCATGTGTTTTGTACTATGAACTTATGTTTTGTACTATGATGCCTGTTTAGGCCACTTGTCAGCAGCAAATGTTTGACCTGTCAGCAGCAAATGTAGCGGGTAATTCGCCCGTTTCTGGGCCAGTCCATTTATTATGGAATCACAACGGCGTGTCATAAGGCAATGCTGGCTGGACAGCGCAGTTCGCTGGGACTCCGCCGGTGGTCGCGGCTTGGCGAATTCATTCGAACGGTGCATTCAGGCACCGTGTCCCCGGCCCCCAGGAGCCGCGCTGCGCCCCTTCCCGCGCCCCGCGTGTGTGATTTGTGGTGCCTGGTGTGTTTGTGTTGGCGTTCATGTGACAGTTACGAGCGCAGGAGGAGAGGCGGAGGGCGCGGTGCTCCGCGGACCCCGACGCACGTGCTTGCAATTGATATTGATGCCCCGCCGATCCGCCCCCTGCCCTTTCCGCGAGGCACCTTTCACAGCACACAGCGCGCCCCCCACATTGCGTGCGACAGGCATCAATACCAACAATGGTGTGCGGGGGAGGGGGCGGGGCAGCGGCGGTGGCGGGTGAGGGTGTGGTCAAGGGGCTGTGCGCACGTATGCAAGCACACGCGGACGTCCAGCAATGCGCCGTGCTTGCATCACGGAGGGGGTTGACGCCCCTTTCACACCCCCCACCCCCCAAACCCCTGGCGTGCGCCTGACTCATTTTCTTATTGACCCCACGGCTAGGACGCGCACGATCGCCTCGCTGCCTACCCCTCAACCCTTCCCCCTCCGCCTTTCGTCCTCAGCCGCCCTCTCCCTCTGTCTCCCCCTCTGCCTCCCTCTCATCCGCTTGGCTCTGACAAGAGTACAAAACATGTGCATAATGTGGATGGATTTGGTCCAGATCTCTCCATTCTCAAATGGTTTGCTTGCGCGGCAACGGTTCAAAGTCACCCATGCTGATTATGGAATGGCTCATGATAGCAGATATCATATCTCAGAGTCTGAGATACATGCACATCAGCTCCATGTATTTTGTGAAGAGCAGATAAGACCTCAAGTGTCCGACTTCCTTTTCTGTGTGCCAGCAGTAGATTAGCGTCATTGATCTTGCTCAGCAAGGCATTCCTAGTACTAATAAAGGTAGAAATACAGGGTAACCTAACCTAACCTAACCTAATAAAGGTAGAAATACAGGGGCATCTGGCCTGTTTGCCTCAGTAGGCAATGTGTATTTGTGCTTCTCTTTACACCCAATAGCATCTTAAGAAAGCATATTTGATGGATGTGGGCTTTAGATTTAGCGGAAGATTTGAATGTGAGAGTATTTGTGTCCCGAAGTTGACATCCGTATAGGCCTGCAGGCATAGCATGCCTAGGGAGGTCAAGGTACGAACGGCGAGGTGGCATCATAGGAGCACCGGTGCCCCCATTCTGCATGCGAGTGCGAGAAGCAGCTTGACGATCAGGAGGGGAGGGACAAACCAAGAATGATGTCACAATTGTGCAAGTTTGTTGTCGCTATGTGAAATATGAGTAACCAATAGGGTGCCCCTGCAAGAAGGCTTCTGTACACCCTGTAGTTATGTGTCGTGCGCACACTCACACAACACACACACACACACATGTTTACCCAGTAGGTACGTGTTGTAGCCCCGCAAAGGCGCGCAAGCTGTCCTAAGTCCCAATTTGTCTTAATCAAGACCCAGGATATAACCCGAGGCAGAAGCTTGAGGTCAGCGTGGAAGACCTACTTGAAAGGGCACTGTTGGAGGACAACAAGCCTGGCTAGTTGGAGCCAAGCAGCGAATGCCTGTCTCTCTGCAGGCATAGCAGCTGGAGAACCGCAAGAAAAGTCGTATCATAATAGGAATACGATATGTGAAATATTCCAGGCGTGAGCGAGCAGCCTCGTCTTGGAATCGGCAGCTGTCAGGAGTACTCTTTGTACCACAGCTCCACGTGCTGTCTTTAAGTCATTTATGAGATCAGCTCTTCGATTAAAGCACTCCTTTTCCTTCCCATTCTTAGCTGCCCTTTCAACACACCCATCCCCAGCTAAGGCAGCGAGCATGCCTGAACACGCTAAGGTCCTGATCATAGGCAGCGGCCCTGCAGCCCATACTGCTGCCATCTATGCCGCGCGCGCGGAGCTGAAGCCGATAATGTTTGAGGTGCGCGGATAATGAGGGGCAGCGGAATCCCTTTAGCAGGAATCATCCACGGCCTTAGCACCCGACCCCTCACGCCCTGCCGCACCGGCTATTCTACTCTAGTAGGCCGTGTGACGCCCGTTTGTGTCGTAGCCCCATTCAACAATCGCTAACCGGGAGGTCATCAACTGGTGGTGGTGGTTGTGGTGTATTGTGCACATGCAGGGCTTCATGGCCAACGACATTGCAGCTGGTGGTCAGCTCACCACAACTACCGATGTGGAGAATTTCCCTGGGTTTCCTGATGGTGGGATTACAGTCTCGGCTGTATGCTTGTTCCATCTTGGTCATGTCAAGAGCCTGTCCACTACCAGGCTGCTACACAACTCAGTCATTGGGACAATGTGCAGGTCTCCTTGGCACTGAGCTGATGGACAACATGCGGAAGCAGAGCTTGCGATTTGGCACTCAAATCTTTTCTGAAACGGTCACCAAGGTGATCAGTTGCTAAGATTGGATGTGCTAGCCCACGAGTCCTGCTCCTGCAGCGTGCTTGCTTGTCCATATCCAACCATGTACTTCACAGAAAGAAGCTGATGATTGTCCTGAAGGTGTGCTTGGAATTTAAAAATGTCAAGTCAGCGCTCAGATTCTAACACGGCGCTCCCCAGCTTCCAGCTGCTTCATTCTTCCAGTTCTACTCTCGTGTGTGTGTGTGTGTGTGTGTGTGTGTGTGTGTGTGTGTGT
>LKMJ01000602.1_pt1 | contig 28422 bp, 29 predicted proteins | sample 643391 | NCBI WGS metagenome assembly LKMJ01 (sample SAMN04112250, study PRJNA286221) | soda lake metagenome | biome: soda lake; feature: Kulunda Steppe; material: water; isolation source: sample PL-Br10 brine of Picturesque Lake | place: Russia: Kulunda steppe | collected 2010-07 | reverse complement strand
CCCGACAGGGAGCCACGGAATCGGCCCTCCTTTCCTTTGAGACGCTGAGAGAGGGTCTTTAGCGGCCGGCCCGAGCGATGTCGCGCTGGCGGCGTTCCCGAAATCTCGTTGTCCATGAACGTCGTGACGTGATACTGCAACAGCTCCCAGAGGTCCTCGATAATCAGCTGTGGTGCACCTGCCTCGCGGTTCTCCATGAACCGCTGGTTGATACGGATGATGTCGACCAGCTTGTGTGTGAGGTCGTCCTCCGAGCGCTGGCCGTTGTCCAGTGTAATCGACGGTCTGGCCGTCACCGGTGGAACCGGGAGCACCGTCAGAATCATCCACTCCGGCCGGGAGCGCTCAGGATTGATACCGAGCACTTCGAGGTCCTCGTCAGGAATGGCCTCGAACCAGTCACGGATGTCCGACGGCATCAGCTTGTTCATGTCCTCCTCGGTCAGGTCGACGTCGAGCGCCGACTCGATTGCCTTCCGGTCGTCCTCCCGAGGTCGGAAGTCGCCGGAGAGAATCTGCTGAACACGGCTGGCGTCGATACCGGTCTCCTCGGCGAGGTCGGTCGGGCTGATGCGGTCAGAGTCTTCGTCCGGCTCCATGGCCGCCGCGATTCGAGACGGATACTCCGATGAAAGTACCTGCTGAACTTCGTAGTACGTGGTTGGCTTCTCGTGTTGAATATCGAACTGCTGTTCCCCACAGTGTGGGCAGCGGTCTTTCTTTCGCGCCTGCCTGACGGCGGCCTTGGTCACGTCGTTCAAGTCCTCGTCGAGGTCACGAGCACGGCGGAGTCGGTCACGGAACTCCTCTTTTTCGTCCTCGGTGAGCAGGAGTTGAGAGCACTCCCGACACGTGCCACGGAGCAGTCGACGGATAAGCTTCGAGAAACCGACGTGGATGACGGGGGCAGCAAGTTCGATGTGTCCGAAGTGACCGTTGCACGACCCGCTGTGTTGCCCGCAGGTTTTACACTCCAGTCCGGGGTCGATAACACCCAGACGCGGGTCCATCAGACCCATGTCGATGGGGAACCCATCGTCGTCGTAGGTGTCGGCCGTGATGACCTTCGTGGCGCTCATTTCGCGGTACTCCTCGGGGTCCATCAGGCCGAAGTTTATCCGGCTAATCTCTTTTGGTGCGTGCTGACTCATGTTAGACTGCATCCTCCAGTTCGATTCGCGGGGCGATTCCCAGCGCTTTCATCTCGTCGAGCAATAGCTTGAACGCGTAGGACATCTCGACGGAGTGGATGTCTGTCTCCTCGTCACAGTTCGGGCAGTACACCCGGCGTTGCTCGACGTTCTCGACAGCGGTCATCCCACAGTTCCCACAGACGTTGATGAACTCGCGGTCGGACTCATCAAGCAGTCGTTCCTTGAGCGTCATGGCCGCGCCGTGGCCGATGAACACGTCCCGCTCCATCTCTCCAATACGGAGACCACCCTCACGAGCGCGCCCCTCCGTAGGCTGGCGAGTGAGCACCTGCACCGGGCCACGCGAACGAGCGTGAATCTTGTTCGACACCATGTGGTACAGCTTCTGGTAGAAGATGGTGCCGACGAAGATCTCGGCCTCGATTTTCTCGCCCGTGACCCCCGAGTACATGACCTCCTTCCCGCTTGATTTGAAGCCACGGTCCTCGAGTGCGCTACGGAGTTCATCCTCGTCCTCGCCTGTGAAGGGCGTTCCGTCGACACGTCGGCCTTCGAGCGATCCGACCTTGCCGCCAATCATCTCCAGAATGTGACCGACGGTCATCCGTGACGGGAGCGCGTGTGGGTTGAGAACCAGGTCAGGAACCACGCCTTCCCCGGTGAACGGCATATCCTCCTGTGGTGCGATGTGACCGACAACCCCCTTCTGCCCGTGTCGTGAAGCGAACTTGTCGCCGAGTTCGGGAATTCGTTCGTCACGGACCGAAACCTTCGAGAGCTTCGAGCCGTCTTCCCCTTCCATCAGCGTCACCGTGTCGACGACGCCGGATTCACCCGAGCGCATCGTGACGCTCGTCTCGCGGCGCTTCTGTGGCGAGAGACCACCCATGTCGTCCGGCTCTTCGAGGAACCGTGGTGGCGACGTTTTTCCGAGCAAGACGGCGTTTTCGTCGACGTCCGTCTCCGGGTTGACGAGGCCGTCCTCGTCGAGGTGTGTGTACGCTTCCTCGCCGCGTGCACCACGAACTTCGTCGTCCGGAATCTCGAAGCGGTCCTCCTGTCCGCCGGGGTAACGGCGTTCCTCGCCCTCGTAGGTTCGGAAGAAGTGTGAGCGGGCGAGTGCTCGCTCTACCGACCCCTTGTTCATGACGAGCGCGTCCTCGATGTTGAACCCCTCGTAGCTCATCACGGCGACGACGAAGTTCTGTGCCGCCGGTCGGTCGTCGTAGCCGATTTGCTCAGTCGTCTGGGTTTTGACCATCGACAGCTGCGGGTAGTGCAGCAGGTGCTGGCGCGTATCCGGACGAATGCGGTAGTTTGCGGAAGGGAGACCGAGTGACTGCTTTATCATCCCTGACCCCATGGTAATCCGCGGCGACGCGTTGTGTTCGGGGTACGGAATCATCCCCGCCCCGATACCGAACATCAACTGTGGGTCGATTTCGAGGTGTGTGTGGTTCTCCGTCAGGTCCTCCTCTTCTACACCGACGAGGATGTCGCCCTCCTCTTCGGCATCGATGAACTCGACGTAGCCACGGTCGACCAGGTCCTGAAAGTCGAGTTCGCCGTCTTTGACCGCCTCAACCTCCTGGTCGGAGATGAGGGGTTCGCCGTTCTCGACGACCAGCAGCGGTCGCCGGGCGCGACCAGCATCGGCGTTGATGATGACCTCGCGTGTTCGTTCCTTGACCGACACGTTGACCATGTCGCTGACATCGCCGCGGCGTCGGCTCTCTCGAATCTGTTCTGCGAGCTGTTCCGGGTCGGGGTGTGTCCCAACCAGACTGCCGTTAACGTATACTTTGGCTTCTCGTCCCTGACTCATGATTTTAGTCGTCCGCGGGGGCTCTGATGCCCTCAATGCCGGGGATGCCTTCGACGCCCATCCCAGCGAGTTCCTGTTTCAGCTCCTGTTCGTCCTCGATGTTCTGTGAAAGCTCCATCGCCTGCGCGAAGTTCTTCACCAGCCCGCAGTTCGGTCCTTCGGGCGTCTCCGACGGGCAGATGCGACCCCACTGGGTCGCGTGCAGGTCCCGTGCCTCGAAATGGGGCTGTGAGCGGCTGAGCGGCGATCGCAGTCTGCGCAAGTGGCTCAGCACACCCATGTAGTCCGTCCGGTCGACGAGCTGGCTGACACCGGAGCGGCCCCCGACCCAGTTCCCGGTCGCAATCGGGTGTTCGAGTCGCTCGGTCAGCACGTCCGACCGAACCACGGTCGAGACAGAGAGCTGTCGGTTCCGCATGTTCGCCCGTTCGAGCTGGTACTTCACGTCGCGTGCCAGCTTGTTCAGTGCTGTCCGGAACAGGTCGCGCATCAGGTCGCCAGACACCTTGAGGCGCTTGTTCGCGTAGTGGTCCTTGTCGTCGGCTTCGCGGCGTTCCAGTGCCAGCTCGAAGCAGGCCTCGGCCATCCGGCAGAGGTAGTACGCCTTGTTGATGCGAACGTCTTCCTCCTCGACGCCCTCTTCGTGGAGGTGTGGGAGGAGGTACCGGTCGATGACGTAGTTGGCGCGTTTGAGCTGGTAGTTCTTCCCCTGTCCGGAGGCGACACGCTTGCCGAGTGCCTCGATAGCCTCCGCGGTCGTCTGCACCTCGGCAGCCTCCAGATTCTCCAGCATGAACTTCACGATTTCTGGGTCATCGCTGACCCGGTGGACGATTTCCTCGTCCGATTCAAGCCCAAGTGCCCGGACGAGCGTGACGAAGTTGACGCTGCCCGAAACGGAGGGGAACGACACTTCGAGCAAGCCATCACGGGTACGCTCACAGAGCACCAGCGCGCGGTAGCCTCTGCGCTGGGAGAACGTCTTGGCAACCTCTATCTGGTCGCCGTACTTCGTGTCCGTCTCGGCAAGAATCTTGTTCGGGGCGAGGTCCTCGCTCGTCATCAGGACGCGCTCGGAGCCGTTGACGATGAAGTACCCACCGGGGTCGGCGGGGTCCTCGCCGATGTCGATGAGCTCTTCGCGGGTGAAGTTCGCGATGTTGCACTTGTTCGAGCCGACCATGATGGGCATCCGACCGATTTTCGTCTCGGTCTGGTCGACCACGCGCTCTTCTTCCTCCTCGCCGCCCTTGATGACGGCCATCTCCATGAACACCGGCGCGGAGTAGGTGATGTTCCGGAGGCGAGCTTCCTGCGGATAGAGCAGTTCCTCACTTCCGTCGGCTTCCCTCACGCGGGGGGTGACGACACGAACGTCTCCCAGCTCGACGTAGACAGGCTCCTCGCCTTCCTTGTCGCCGATGTCCGTGTCGATGGTCTCCTTCTCGTCGACGACCTGTTGCATCCCCCGGTCGAGAAAGTTGTTGAACGACCGGAAGTGGTGTTCTGCGAGCCGTTCCCTTGAAAAATACTCTCGTGAAATTTCGCGTTTGTCCTCAATATTCATTATTTCACCACCAGTCGGTACACCACGGCCTTGTCCGTGGTTCGTGAGTCCCGTGTGATCTTGATGACATCGCCCACGTCTGCCTCGTCAGGCAGCGCGGGGTCGGTCCGTTTGATTTTCGGGAGGTCTGTCTTTCGAATGTTGTACTCCTGTAGTACCTCCTCGAGTTCGGCCTCCTCGAGGACGGTGTGGTCTGGAACGAGTTTGTGGTTGCTTACATCTACCATGGGTGTGGCTTACGGGCGAAGAATCTGTTCGTAGATACTACAGTACAGTATTTCTGCGAAGCATATAACGCTTATCAAATGAGGACGGCACGGCTATTCGAACCCTCTCGGGTCCGATGGGACGTGTGTGGTTGGTATTTCGTGGCGTGGGATAAAATACCTTGCGTGGCGAGTCCGATTGGAAAGTCTTAATACCCAATCCCGGATACGAGGTAATGCGTGCCCGGATGGTGTAGTGGCCCATCATACGACCCTGTCACGGTCGTGACGCGGGTTCAAATCCCGCTCCGGGCGTACTTTTGCCGCGAGCAACACCGCGAGCGGCAGGTTCGCAATAAGGGATTTGAAGCAGGGAATGGTGCGAAGCGGAACGACTGAGGTTCAAATCCCGCTCCGGGCGCTTCTTCGATTTCACACGTCGCGGAGTTCTATCTCCGCGACCCCTCGTGAAACCGCTACAAGGTATTCAAATAGTTACGCGCCCGGTACTCCAGCAGCCTCAAACGTCGTGACGCCGAGAATTGCAAGGATGTAGAGGACGACGATGGACGCAATCCAGGCGACGAGCGCGATACCGATTGCTTCCAGATACCCCCCAGGATACCGGAGATTAATCACAGTGATGTACGCAAGTAGTGCGAGTAGTGGGCCCAGGAGCGGAATCCATCCGAAGAAAAACCCAATCACCACCCAGACTATCGTCGCGATCAGGGCAGTTATGAATGCATACGTGTAATCCTCTTCGCCAGTGATGACACGTGCGCCGACGTAGATACCCAGCGCACCGATGAGCAAGCTGACGACGAACACGACGAGCGATTCGATGATGGCCATATCGACTGTTTTCGCCTCAGTAGCATTGTTACACGCTGATTTAGTACAATTCCAACAGCCTCCGTATGACTGTCGCCTCCCGGACCAGTGGTTTCGCCTTGGCCGGTTGCAAAGCCATTCAGAACAGGGTTCCCGACGTAATCACAGGTTCATCTCGATAACCACTGTGTACTAATGACGCCTGAAAACAGGCACCGCCGTCGTAACGCTCATATGTCATACAGAATTATGGAGAAAACAGATGACGAATATCAAAGACCGGATTCGCTATCGCAAGCAGAACTCCGTCGACCCTGAGCAGTATCTTTTCGAGGCTGATGCCATCCAGCCATCAAACGACGAGACGGAACTGGAGCTTACCGACAATTTCGCTTCGGAGCTCGAACAGTACATCGACGACGTCGTCGAGGACGGCGTGGAAGAGGCAGACCTCGCACAGCTGTTCGGCGTAGACCTGGAAGACGTCGAGGTACAGGACCGGCCGTACCCCTCCTACAAGATTATCCACACCGTCAGAAACTGGCCGACCGATGAGGCGATTGTCTTCGACGTCGCTGTCGACCGGATACTCCGCAGTCGTCGCGACGACTGGGAGGCTGTCCCGCCACGGCAACGGTATCGCATCGCTCAGTCGCTCCGAACGTTTCAGGACGAGTGTCTGTTCTGTGGTGGCACCATCATCTACGGCGACGAGCCTGTCGAGTCGTGCTGTACCAAAAAGCGCGTGCTGACGCTGCACTGTGATGACTGCGACCGACGGTTCATGGAGTTCGCGACGGAAGATCAGAATATGGCAGACGCTGTACAAAGTTAAACTGGAACACCAGTAGAACGTGGCGGCCCGTCCAGAGTCAGGGGACGATTTCTATCGTCGTTTCGTCGGCGAGGTTTCGGTCTTTCTTGCTGTCGACGTTGATTTGGGCTCGAAGTGTGTACTCGCCGGGTTCGGCTGGCTCCCACTCGCGCTCGGATACACGGAACATCTGTGACCAGTTCCGCTCGAACCGCAGCGTCTCACCACGGTCGAAGTGGAGCCTCGCAGATTCGTCCGGCGGGTTATTGAGTGAGACCTTCGACCCATCCTCATACCCGTCGACGGACCAGGACCACAGCAATGGCGAAACGGTGCGAATCGTCACCGGTAACGGCAATCGGTTTTTCATCATCACTCTGAACGGTACCGTTCCCCCCTGTTCAAACTCTCGGCGGGGGACGCTGAGCCGGACCGAAACGGCGCGACAGCGGAGACTGTGGGGGAGCAGTCGGTCGCTCCAGGCGGCAGCGTTGAGCGACCGGAACGACTGGGGCTTGTTGTCGGTATCGCGTTCGTTCGGAGTAAACGTATCCTCGTCGTCCCGGGTAATTGCATCCGATTCGTAAATCCGGCGCATTACCTACTGGGAGACGGTCGATAGATAAAAGGGTGTTTTTGTGACGACAGCACTCAGTCGTCGGCCACCGCGTCGGACTGGCCGCCACTGGGCATGTCGGCTAACCTGTCGCCGTACTCCGGGGTGTAAAGGAGACAGGAGACTTCGTGGTTTGTCTCCGTTTCCACCAGCTCGGGGTTCGTCGTCTCACAGGGGGAGACAAAGTACTCGTCGAGCGTCGCTGCTGCGGCATCTGGCCCCCTTTCGTAAAGGGCCGCGATAGCGTCCTCAAGAACTTGCTCCGCGTCGGTGTCCGACAGCTGCGACGGTATCTCGTACGCTGCTCGCAGCGTCTCATCGAGCTCCGTCTGGTCCTGCCCTTCGATATCTTCGAGTACAGTACCCTCGTCACCTAGACTGATGAGTTCGGGAATGGTCGTTGCCTCGCGTGTACGGAGTTTGAGATTCCGGAGTGACTGCCAGGCTTCCTGGGAAACGTCGTAGTCCTCGGACGTGATAATCCGATGACACCGCGTGTGGAACCGACAGCCACTTGGTGGGTTCAGCGGAGATGGAACCTCCCCTTCGAGGAGAATCTTGTTGCCGACCCACCGTGGGTCGGGTTCGGGAATAACCGACAGTAGTGCCTCAGTGTACGGGTGTTGTGGCGAGGAGAACAGCTGCTCAGAAGGTGCAGCTTCCGCAATCTCTCCGAGATACATCACGGCGACTCGGTCAGATATGTGCTCGACCACACTCAGGTCGTGTGCGATGAAGATGTACGACAGGTCGAACTCCTCCTGCAAGTCCGAGAGGAGATTGAGAATCTGTGCCTGCACACTGACGTCCAGTGCGCTGACCGGTTCGTCACAGACGATTATCTCGGGGTCGACCGCCAGCGCTCGGGCGATACCGATTCGCTGGCGTTGGCCACCCGAGAATTCGTGCGGGTATCGGTAGGCGTGACTCGGGCTTAGTCCGACGATCTCGAGCAGTTCTCGGACGCGCTCATCGCGAGCCTCGCCCTTGGCGATGTTGTGGATATCGAGCGGTTCGCCGATGATATCCCCAACGGTCATCCGCGGGTTGAGACTCGAAAACGGGTCCTGGAAGATGTACTGCAGGTCCGTCCGGAGGTCGCGGAGTTCAGAGCTAGAGAGGTCCGTGAGCTCGATTTCCTGGGTCGTTCCGTCGTCCATCTCCTTGTGGTATACGACGGAGCCTTCTGTCGGTTCGATGAGCCTGAGCAACGACCGGCCGAGCGTGGTCTTTCCACAGCCCGACTCGCCGACAACCCCGAGTGTTTCGCCCTCGTACAGCTCCAGGTCGACGCCGTCAACTGCCTTGACAAGGCTTTTGCCGCCGACAAGGCTGTTGATGAAACTTCCCTGCTGCTCGTAGTATTTGGTCAGGTTATTTATCTCCAGAATCGGTCGTTGCTGTTTACTCATAGGACTCACCTGCTGTTGTATCGACTGTGTCGTCGACAGTCACGTTGAACGTGAGGTCGTTTGTGAGGTCCCCTGTGTACGCGAGACAGCTCGCTTTCCGTTCGGCGTCTGGACCAACTTCAGCACCCGTACTGGGATCGACCAGCGGTGGCTCAATCCGTGTACAGGCATCCTCAGCATAGGGACACCGAGGATGGAACGTACAGCCGGAGGGAACTTCGATGAGGTCAGGCATCATACCGGGAATGGTGTCTAATCGCTCGTCACCCGTCCCAATTCTGGGAATCGAGGCCATCAGCCCGACAGTGTATGGGTGTTTTGGGTCATAAAAGAGGTCATCTGCCGAAGCCTCTTCGACTGGCTTTCCGGCGTAGAGTACCATAACCCGGTCACAAACTTCCGCAATGACACCAAGGTCGTGCGTAATCAACTGTACTGCCGTTCCGAACTCCTCAGCCAGGTCGTTGAGTTCCTCGAGGATTTTCGCCTCGGTCATGACGTCGAGAGCTGTCGTGGGCTCGTCTGCGATGAGCAGGTCGGGGTCACACGACAGCGCCATCGCGATGACGACACGCTGTTGCATTCCACCGGAGAACTCGTGTGGATAATCGGAGTATCGTTCAGCAGCGTCGGGGATGCCGACCGTGTCGAGCAGTTCAATGGTCCGGTCGCGCGCCTCCTCATCGGAGTAATCGAGGTGGTGTCGGATTGCCTCAGAAATCTGCTCGCCGACAGTATAGACGGGGTTGAGAGCGGTCTGTGCGTCCTGGAAAATCATTGCGATTTTGTTCCCCCGGACGCGACGAACTTCTTTCTCGCTCATCTCCAGCAAGTTCTCACCGTCGAGGATAATCTCCCCACTCTCGATTCGCCCCGGTGACTCGATCAATCGGAGCAACGAGAGTGCCGTAACGCTCTTTCCGGCACCACTCTCACCGACGACTCCGAACTTTTCACCGCGTTCGATTGTGTACGAGAGGTTATCCACTGCAGTGACAACGCCTTCCGCCGTGTAGAATTTGACTGTCAGGTCTTTGACTTCAAGAAGCGCCATTATCCACCACCCATGTTGCCGACGTTAGTCTCGTTCTGTGCGTCCAGCGCGTCGTTAATAGCGTCACCAATCATGTTCATAGCCATCACGAAGATGAATATCATGAGTCCGGGGAACACGGTCGCCCACCAGCGCCACTCGTCACCAGCACTGATGACAGTGTTCTTTTCGGCATCAAGGATTGTTCCCCATTCCGGTGTTCCAGGTGCGAATCCGACGCCGAGGAACCCGAGTGCTGCAACACCGATAACGACTGTTCCAATGCTGAGTGTTGCCTGAACGATAACCGGCGCGATAGCGTTCGGGACGATATGTCTGAACAACACCTTGCGGTCGCGGGCCCCCAGTGCCTTTGCCGCCAGAACGTACTCGTTTTGCTTTACTTTGAGAATCTCACCACGTATCAGGCGGGCGTAGCCTGCCCAGCCGACGACGGTGAATGCGGCGACGAGCTGCCAGTAACCACGTCCGAGCATGGCGACGATGACAAGCGCCAGGACGAGGCCAGGGAACGCGAAGACCATGTCGACGATGCGCATGAGGATGTCGTCGACGCGTCCGCCGAAGTAGCCCGAGATACCGCCGTAAACGACACCGAACGAGGCGGCGATGGCCGTCACGATAATACCGATAGTGACGCTGAACCGCGCTCCGTACATGACACGAGAGAACATGTCCCGACCGAGTCTATCAGTTCCGAATGGATGTGACATCGAGGGTGACTCATACGGGTCGGCCACGCGTGTCCTCGTGGGGTCGTACGGTACAGCCTCGAACGGTTGTATCGTTATGCCAGAGACCGCAATTGGGCGTGCGAAAACCGCCCAGAAGAGCATGAACACAACGAACGCTGCACCAATGAGTGCGAGTCGGTCACGAACGAGCTGGCGGCCGACAATCACCCACCTGCTCGGGACCTCTGTTTTCTTTTCGTCCGTCCATTCCGAAAGTCCCTCACGGTCATCGACTGACTCCGAGTGGAAACCGTCTACCTGAATATTTCCTCGTTTTGTTGACATGATTTGTTTCCTGTTGTGTTAGTAGTCGTCCCTGATTCGGGGGTCAAGAATCGCGTAAATGATGTCGGCAATAAGATTTGCAATAACGATTGCAACTCCTGTAAAGAGCGTAATTGCCATGATGAGGTTTATTTCTCTGCTGTGAATCGCGTCGATGAACAGCTGTCCGAGGCCAGGCCAGCCGAAGACTACCTCGATGACAACCGCCCCCGACACGATGCTTGCTGTGATGAACGCGGCAACAGTGACGACAGAGATAAGCGAGTTTCTGAGTACGTGCTTGAGAACAACGGTTCGTTCTGGAAGGCCCTTCGCACGCGCAGCCGTGACGTATTCCTTACCCAGCTCTTCTGCCATCGTCGTCCGCATGATGCGCATGAGGCTTGCGGACTGGGCAGTTCCGATAGCTATTCCGGGCAGTATCAGCCACCACAACATTTCGCGTGAGAGAAGGCTTGTTTGCGGATCGAGAACGGGGAACCAACCGAACTGGACAGCGAAGATGGCAATGAGCATCAGGCCGAGCCAGAAGTTCGGGATGGAGATGCCTGCCAGTGCGACAAAGCGGCTAACGTCGTCCCCGAGCTTTCCACGACGGATTGCGGCGTAGATTCCACCAGGGATTGAAATAGTGAGTGCAAACACCCAGCCGAACAGGCCGAGGATGATTGTTTCAGGGAGACGCGAGACGACGAGCGTACTCACGTCGGGACCGCGATTGAACGTCTGACCGAAGTCACCCTGTAGCGCGCTCGTTAACCAGTCGAAGTACTGGATGTACACGGGCCGGTCGAGACCAAACTCACGACGGAGTCGCTGTACCTCACCTTGTTCCAAGTCCGGATTGACGGCGGTAATCACGTCGACAACGTCACCTGGAGTCAAGTGAACGAGCCCGAATGTGATTACTGACACGCCAAAAAGGACTGGGATGGAAACCAGTATGCGGCGGAGTATGTATCGCCGAAGGCTCATTGAAAGGGAAAAATAGTTAGATTAACCTAAAACTATCGGTCTGTTTGCAATCTACTCGTCGTCGAGCCAGGCAACAACGCCGTCGTACGGCGCATACAGACCGTAGCTGAGGAACGCACGGCGGTCCGGATAGCCGGCGTATCCGTTGAGTCGCGGTCCGGCAACCGCCGTCTCGAGGCTGTAGTCGATAAGCGTGTTACCGAGGTCGTGGGTGATCTGTGGCCAGATGTCGTCGAAGCGGTCACGACGGAGGTCTGCGTCTTCTGCCACGTCTGCGCCGAATCGGGTCGCATCGTAATCGTCGATCCAGTCGAACGTCCCATCGGGGTGGAAGAAGTTACAACAGATGTTGTAGTTGTCCGGGTGGTTGATAGCACGGTTGTATCCATCGGGGTCAAATCCGGACGCCAGTCCGATGACAGCGACAGCGTTGTCTGCACCGTAGTCATCGGTTGCATCCTCGACGTAGAGCTCCTGAGTCGTCCAGTCGCCGATGTCAGCAGGCGTTTCCAGCGTGGCCTCGAACAGACCGCTCGCGTTCAGTTCGTCGACCGCAATCTGCATCTTGTCCTGTCGCTCCGAGTCGTCCGCATTCGTCCGGATAGCCATCTCGATTGGCGGGTCGAGCGGGCTCTCCTCAATGAGCTGCTCGGCCGTCTCGACTTCGGGGTTCTCCGGGAACGCGAAGTCTGCGTTCTCGAACTCGTCGTAGGACATGTTGGTTCCAAGGCCGGCCGCTGGCTCCGGAATTGGCGCTCGTGCTGGCGCACCCCATCCTTCTGCGACAATTTCGACGATGTCGCGCCGTGGAATCAGGTGCGAGACCGCATCTCGGACTTCGCGGTGCTGGAACGCACTCTCTTCCGAGATGGGGAACTGCATGAACTTGAAGCCGGTCGAGATTGCCGCGACGACGTCGAAGTTATCGTCCTGGTCGAACGCGGTCCGGTCACCAGCCGGGAGCTGGTACGCCAGGTCGATTTCGCCGTCCTGCAGACTGGCGACACGCGTACCGTCTTCGGGAACGAAACGAACGTTTATCTCTTCGATTGGTGGTCGAGCTGGGAAGTCGTCGTCGCCGTCCCACCATTCCATGTTTTCGAGACCAACTTCCTCCAGCCAGTAGTTATCAGTGCGTTCGAGCAACAGCTGTGAGCCCTCGGCGAACTCGGCTATCTCGTAGGGACCTGTTCCGATTGGGACCTCGCCGCCGTCCCGTGGGTCGAGTCCACCCGGTTCGATACCGTGGTGTGCTTCCGGGAAGACCCAGAACGGTGGAAGCGCAACCTCTGCAATCGCGTCAGCTTCCTGTCCGTACAGGACGAAGTCAAGACCGTCATCGCCGTCCGGTGCTTCGGCATGGAGGAAGTCACTGAACTGCTGGCCCTCATTCACACTTCTGACCATACGGTCGTACGAGCCGACGACGTCGCCAGCGGTACAGGAGTCCCCGTTATGGAACTCGATGCCCTCGTGGAGACGGCCTTCAATCTGGACGCCGTAGACACCGTCTTCTGCGGCATCTCCGGCTTCTTCGCGCGTGAGTGCACGAACCGTGTCACCCTCTCCGAGTTCGCCCTCTGCGTATGCCTCGACATCTTCCGGGTGGAATCCGCCGGGGAAGACCATGTTCGGCCACTCGAGATCGATCGTCGGGAGGTCTCCTTCGTCGTCGACGATTTCGTACTCGCCCATGTAGTCCGCATAATCATCCGGGAAGGAGACGTTCTGCGCGTCAGTGACCTCGTACTCCTCGGCCATCATCAGGAAGATTTCTCCTTCCGGATTCTGGGCGAACAGGCCATCGTAAACGGCGTTGAACACAGTGGAGTCGTCTGCAAGCGAACTGTCGGCCTGGTCGTAGTCGTCTATGTTCGGTCGCTCTATGGCGAACTCGAGACGGCCACCTTCCTGAATTCCGGTGGTGTCCGTATCATCGTCGTCGCCGTCATCGTCGTCGACACCAACAGGCCCGTCATCTGCATCGTCATCGCCCGGGTCGGTTGGGTCGTCATCTGCATCGTCATCATCGTCGCCGAGACAACCTGCTGCAGTCGTGACTGCACCAGTCGCTGCAATTCCCTGCAGAAGTCGTCGTCGGTTCAGATTCTTTGCATCGGTGTCGTCTGTTTGGTTCGAAGTCATATTTGGAGGTCGTCTGTTTCCGGTGGTTTGTAGTCGAACACCATGCCGGAGTACGACATACCAGAAGACAAAAGGCTAGCAAATAAAAACTTTGCTTTTGTGAACCTATTCAGAAACAATACCATACCGATAAATAAGCGGTTGCCGGCGGATTTTATTGGAGAGTTACCCGTAACTACCACGTACCTTGTATCAAATCCGAATTCGGCCCGCGCACCCACAGAGAAGCGCCCAAACGTATGATTTGGTCACATGCGCTATACAGGAACCGTCGTAATAGAGTGTAGCAGATGGTTACTCGCCAGCCTCGTTCGTGCACCACAGGTTATGAGTAAGATAAACAGAGAAACCTATACTATCGGGTACAGGTTAAGCGTTTGAACCAGGTATTCTGTTCCGAAGTCGTCATGGGGAAATCGGGCTACTGGCACGATAGATAATTTCCATCGGCAGCCCCTTCGAATCAGTCTGAGGGTCCGGCGGAAGCGAGAACAGCGACCCCGGACCAGGGTGAGCAGTGTACGCCAGTACGACCGCGTCGAGAACGTCATCGACAGCGACATCTGCCCCGTCCGTCTCTTCTGCAACGGCCTGAACAGTCGGCGGTGCATCGGTGTCGAACGCAGCTAGCGTCCGCATCCGTTCGGCGTACCCGGCCGCCTTCTTTTTCGAGTGCTCCAGTGGCTTTCCGGCAAGCGCTCGGAAGCACACCTCTGGGTGAGACTCGCGAAATGTCATCCGGGCTTCCGGCACGTTCCGGACGAGGTCGTCGACCGCAGCGATGGAGTCACTGAGAGCGAACGCCTGCTTCGACAGGGAGGTACCGGTCTTGCGCTCGTGGACGCGCTTTGCCGCCGGATATCGCCGTTTTCGTGTCGCCTCCCGTACCGGTGGTGTGAACACGGACGGAGCTCTCGACCCAACGACCTGCCTGGCGAGCGCGTCGCATCTTCGCCCGTCGGAGCCTTCCTCGATGAGGCCGATAGGAACGTCAATGAGGATTCGCTCGGCGGTCTCCTCGTAGTGATACCACAGGTCACCAACCTCCTCGAACACACGAGTCCCGGCGTAGCCCTCGCTGTCGAACGCAACCGCAAGCCAGGAGCCAGCACTCCAGTCGACACCGACGTACATAGCTATGTAGACAACTCTCTCGTCACCCTACTAAAAAACTCGTACCGCTACCTACACGAGGCCAGCGAACACGTCGCTAAACGCGACGAACGCGACGCCTGCCAGCAGTGCACCAATCAGCCACGCAGTACAGATGTACGTGAGTTCGGTCGTCAGGTCGCGTCCGCTGTCTGTCGAGTCGGTGGAAGTGTCCGTCGCCTGTTGTTCTTCGAGACTCATTGGACTCCCATAGTGCAATTGGTGATTTGAACCTTCTCATCTATCCAGGCTGTGCCCTGTAATGTCACACGTTATGCTATCGAGAAGCAAGGAGATGGCAGATAATCGTACAGTTTAACTGAGAAGCTCGTCTTCGCCTACTAATGGCCAGACCACACGACGACCCAATTTCGCTCGTCCCCTCCCGATACGAGGCGTGGCGGGACGCGTACGAGCGTGAGTATGGTCGGGTCTTGGACGTACTGGAGAAGGCAGGGCTCGACAGCCACGTCGAGCGGATCGAACACGTCGGGTCGACGGCGGTTCCGGGCCTCCCTGCCAAGGATATCGTCGACCTCGATATTGTCGTCGAGGACGGCGCAGTGTCGGAGATTTCGGAGGTTATCGAGACCGACCTCGGCGGCACCCGACACCGAAACACGCCGGGATGGCATCCCGTCTTCCGCGAGGAGAACGGCCAGCGGTTCAACGACCACGTCTTCGCAGTCTCGGACGATGGCTGGAAAGTGAGCGTTGCAACTGTCGCAATCCTCCGTGAACGAGCGGACCTCCGCGACGAGTACGAAGCACTGAAACGCAAAGAGGCGAGCAAGACCGACGAGCTGGAAACGTACAGCCGGTCGAAAACGGCGTTCATCCGAACGCTACTCGAGGAGGTCAGAGAACAGGACGACCTCGAACTCGACTTCGAGATACCGGAGTTCCGGTAGAGCCCACCAAAACGGTTCCGGGATCAGCCGCTACACGTACCACAACAGGTATCTGAAACGAGGTGTTGCCTTCGGTTATGCTCGAATATCACGTCATCTTGCTGGGGCTGCTGGTGGGGACGACCGCACTCTCGACGGTGCTCTCGGTGCTCAACGTCAGACACGGAGTTCGGGAGATGCGACGCAACGTCGATTGGCTCGGGGAGTACCTCGGCATCGAAGACCCAACCGAGATTATCGACTACCAGCGCGCCGGGACCGGCCTCTCGCTGATTCAATCCTGGGTCACGCTCACCCTTCTGCTGGGGGCGCTGTACACCGGTGTCGTGACCGTGGCCGTCGAGTTGCTGGACGGAACCGGCCTGCATCCGGTCGCACAGGGTGTCGTCTTCTTCCTCGGCCTGTTCGTCGTCTACCAGGTCGTCTCCGTGCCCTTCGACCTCTACAGCACGTTCGTCATCGACGAGCAGTTTGACTTCAACGAGAGTTCACCCTCCCTCTGGCTGCGGGATTTCGTCGTCGGCCTGCTCGTCGGGGCGGTCATTCTGGGCCTGCTTATCGGGGCGCTCCTCGCACTCATCGACCTGTTCCGGACCGAGCTCTGGGTCGCTGGCGGCTGGGTCCTCCTCGTCGGTTTCATGCTCGTGATGCAAGTCGTGTACCCGCGCGTCATCGCGCCGCTGTTCAACGACTTCGAGCCAGTCGAATCCGGCGAGTTACGTGACAGAGTCGAAGCAGTCTTCGACCGAGCAGGGTTCGAAGCCGAGGAGATATACACGATGGACGCCAGCAAGCGGTCGAGTCGGCTCAACGCCTACTTCATCGGCTTCGGTCGGACGAAACGCGTCGTCCTGTTCGACACGCTCGTCGAGAAACTCGAGGGGCCGGAAGTCGAGGGTGTTCTCGCGCACGAACTGGCCCACTGGAAAGAGAACCACGTCTGGAAGCGACTCGGCGCGACCGCTCTCCAGTTCGGAGTCGTCCTCGCGGTGCTTGGTTACCTCCTGACGACGACCTGGCTATACGATCTGTTCGGGTTCCCCGCCGAGGCTGCCTACGCTGGCCTGTTCGTCGCATTGTTGTTCGTCGGCCCGGTGCTCGAACTCACCGCCCCCCTGGTCAACAAACTCTCGCTCGCGCACGAACGCGAGGCGGATGCCTTCGCCGTGGAGGTCATGGGAGACGGTGAGCCCATGGTCGGTGCGCTCTCACAACTGGCCAGTGAGAACCTCGCTAACCCGTTCCCACACCCCTGGTACGCCGCGTTCAACCACCAGCACCCGCCGATTCCAGAGCGCATCCGGCTTATTCAACAGAAAGCAGAGGAGTCAGCCACCGCGGAGACGGATGCCACTCCGGCATGACAGATGGACGAGTCAATCCAGCGTGACAGATGGACGAATCAGCCACAACGAGCAACAACCGATGGTCCGCACCTGTAAGAGTTAACATCGTTGGCCCAATAGAGAGTGGTATGAGTACGACCGAGGACACCTCGCAGGGAACAAGTATCGTCGTGACCGAGCAGGCCGCCGAGGAGGCGCTGGCGCTGCTCGAAGGGGAGGACATGGACACGGACATCTCCGGACTGCGCCTCTACGTCCAGCAGGGTGGCTGTGCTGGTCTCTCGTATGGCATGCGCTTCGACGACGAACCCGAAGAAGACGATACGATTTTCGAACACCACGGGCTTCGCGTCTTCGTCGACCCCGCCAGCATGAACTACATCGAGGGGTCGGTCCTCGATTACGAGGGTGGACTACAGGGCGAAGGGTTCCACGTCGAAAATCCGAACGTCGTCAGCGAATGTGGCTGTGGCGAGAGTTTCAGGACGTAACTAGTGTCCGCCTAGTCCTCGAGCTGGAACGCGATCTCTACTTCTGCCTGGTACTCCTTGTCATCGACTGATGCCACTTCGACGCCGAGTTGGTTCACTTCTACCCAGTGAACGTTCTCCAGTGTCGCTTCGGCGCGCTCGATTGCGTCGTCGACGGCGTCTTCGAACGATTCCTCGCTTGTTCCGATGAGGTCGATTTTCTTGAAGACCATTGCACCTCTACGATTCGACGCGCTCACTTATAAAGGTGTGTTCACTGACAGCTCGGGGCACGGTTCGGTGCGGGAGCTCTCATCCCGGGAGTTTCTCATCTGCTGCCACCAGGCCCCTGATATAAAGACACTCCCGCCCTAATAGGGAAACAGTACCATCGAATGTCATCTGAAACGGACTACCAGTCGGCGCGGATTGCGGAGACCGGTTTCTCTCGGGAGTGGCTCTCGACACTCTCGTCCCGAGTAGCGAGCGACGGGGACGACCAGATTACGGTCCGAGGACCCGCAGACGACAGGCCAATCGGCACCGTGCCCGACTGTGAGGGCACCGACGTCGAGCGCGCCGTCGAGCGTGCTCGACGGGCGCAGTCTGCGTGGGCCGAAACCCGACCAGAGCGACGGAGCGAGCTCCTGCGGAGATTCAGCGACCTCGTCGTCGAACACCGACGCGAGTTACTCGACCTCGTGCAACTCGAAACGGGCAAGTCACGTCAACACGCCGTCGAAGAGTTGCTCGACGTTCCATTGACCTGTTCGTACTACACCGAGACGGGCGCGGACATCCTCGCAGACGAACGCCGTCGCGGGGCCGTCCCTGGCGCGACGACTGCCCGGGTCACCTACGACCCCGTCGGCGTCGTGGGTGTCATCTCCCCGTGGAACTATCCGCTGACGCTCTCGTTTACCGACCTGATTCCCGCGCTGATGGCCGGCAACAGCGTCGTCCTCAAGCCCGACGAGAAGACGCCGTTTACCGCGCTGGCGCTGTGGGAGCTGCTCGACCAGGCAGGAATGCCTGAAAACCTCGTGCAGGTCGTCACCGGTCAGGGAGCGGTTGCCGGCCCGGCGCTCGTCGATACCGTCGATTACGTCGCCTTTACTGGCGGGACCGAAACCGGCCGGCTCGTCGCCGAACAGGCCGGCAGGAATCTCGTCGACTGCTCGCTCGAACTCGGCGGGAACAACCCCCTGCTCGTACTCGACGATGCGGATATCGGGATGGCCGCGCGCGGTGCCGTCCAGGCCTGTTTCACCAACGCCGGCCAGCTCTGTCTCGCCGCCGAACGGCTCTACGTCGACGAATCAATCTACGAGGAGTTCGTCGAGGAGTTCGTCGGTGCGACACGACGACTCTCGCTTGGGACCGAATTCTCGTTCGAGTCGGACGTGGGCTCGCTCATCGACGGCGACCAGCTCGACCGCGTCGAGAGCCACGTCGAGGACGCCATCGAGAGTGGCGCGTCCCTCCTCACTGGCGGCCGACACCGGCCTGATGTCGGGCCATTCTGTTACGAACCGACGATTCTCACGAACGTCGACGCCAGTTCGACAGTCGCCTGTGAGGAGACGTTCGGTCCGGTCGTCACCGTCCAGCCAGTGACTGATACGTCGGCAGCGGTTGCGGCGGCGAACGACTCGCCCTACGGCCTGAACGCGAGCGTCTGGACAGGCGACCGCGAGCACGGCGAAGAAGTTGCCCGCCAGATCGACTGTGGTACGGTCTGTGTCAACGACGGGTACATCTCCGCCTGGGGCGCTATCGACGCGCCAATGGGTGGGTTCGGGGATTCCGGACTGGGTCGTCGCCACGGTGCCGAAGGAATGCGGCGATTCCTTGAATCACGGACCATCGCGACCTCCCGAATCGGACCAGTCCAGTCACCTCGCAGGGTGCCGGACTCCTGGTTCGCTCGCGGACTCGTCGAGCTGACGCGCCTGCAGACGATGCTGCGAAGCGCCCCGGTTCTCGGGAGGCTGTTCCGATGACTCGGGGAAACGGGAAAACGCAATCACCGAACGTATTGCTCACCGGCTTTCCGGGATTCCTCGGGTCGGCGCTCGTCGACCGACTGCTCGACCGTGGCGACGGTCCAGTCGCCTGTCTCGTCCAACCGGCTTACCGTGACCGTGCAGAAAAGCGGGCCGAAGCACTCACGGACGACACCGACTCGATACAGCTCTACGAAGGAGACATCACCGATTCGGATATCGGACTCGGCGACACTCTCGATTCGCTCACCTCGGTGACTCAACTGTACCACCTCGCGGCGGTCTACGACCTGGCGGTCGGTCCAGAGCTCGCACAGGACGTGAACGTTCGGGGCACCGAGCACGTCCTCGACGTCGCCGAGAGACTCGGGGTCGAGCGCTTCCAGTACGTCAGCACCTGCTACGTCAGCGGTCGGTACGACGGCGTCTTCACGGAAAATCACTTGCAGGAAGGTCAGCGGTTCAACAACCATTACGAGCGAACGAAATACGAAGCCGAGGTCCTGGTCCAGGAGCGAATGGCCGAGGGCCTCCCGACGACTATCTACCGCCCGGCGATCGTCGTCGGCGACAGTGAAACCGGTGCGACCGGGAAGTACGACGGACCGTACTACCTGTTGCGGTTCATGCTCTCACAGCCTCGGGTGTGCTCAGTGACCGCCCGCGTCCCCGGGTCGGCGACTGCTGAATTGAACGTCGTCCCACAGGATTTCGTTATCGACGCGATTGCTAACCTGAGTCGTCGGGCGGATACTATCAACGAGGTGTACCAGCTCTCAGATCCTGCGCCGCTGTCGGTGTCGAAGTTCGTCGCAGCGATTGCCCAGGCGACTGGCCACCGTGTCATCTCGGTTCCGAGCACGAAATCGGTCGCGAAACGGGCGATGGGCACGCTCGAGGATCGCGGGTGGCCGGTGAAACCGGCGACGCTCGACTACCTCGACCATCCGACCCGGTACGCATGTCCGAACACCAGACGGGCGCTCGCCGGGACCGGAATCGAGTGCCCGCCGTTCGAATCCTACGTCGACGAACTCGTGGAGTTCGTCCGGGAGAACCCGGATGTCAGCGACGAAGCGATGACCTGAGAGACGGCGAAAAGTCGATGACCTGGGAAAGAACTGACGCTGCTGGCTGGAGAGTTGAGAATCACCACGGTGCACTGGACGCCTACGAGTTTTTCATCCGACGCTCGAAAGCCGACTCTTTGACGAACTCCGTCCCGTGACAGGCGGGACAGGCCTCGGGTGAGTCGTAGGTCTCCTGCGACTGGTCCTCACTCGGTGGAGCTCCCGCGACGATGTTCTGGCAGTCCGTGCAGACGAACCGTGTCGGGGGCCCTGTACTCGTTCCAGCCATACACGACGTAGGGCAGTGCGATAGATACGTACTGTCCTTGCATTGCCAGACAGCGCACGTGGCCGGGCGTCGGAACATACAAATCCAGCGACGTACTGGTGACAGCCGACGTGACTGGAGAGTTCGGCTTCGAGTTGCAGGTCTGCCAGTGGGCCGAGAACCACTGGCCGCCCGGTGGCGACCACGAGCGCCCGGTCGTCGTCGCCCGACAGCTGGGCACGAAACGCCGCCGCTGGGACACGCTGGTCATCGAGTGCGACCCCGAGGGGCTTGCTACCCGCGCCAACTTCGGCTCGAACCGGCTGGACTCTGACCTCCTGCACGTGGTCCGCCACGCGCCTGTCGAGTGGGAGTGGTACCAGGACGGGCTTCCGTACCCCGGCTACCCCTGGCGCTACGTCCGGGAGGCCGTCCACCGCGCGGCCGACAGGGGAGTTATCGAACGCCGCCGGGGCACCAGCGGGCGTATCGAACTCCGCCGGAAGTGGGCCTACCCCGACTGGGTCGAGCGCATCGTCGCTATCGAGAACAAACCCGACCTGGACGCAAGCGCCGCACGGGACCTCGCACCGCAACTCGAACGGGACGTCGCGCTCGGACTCGCCGACGAGGTCTGGGTTGCGACCAGCGCGACGAACGACGCGGTCGAGCCAGTCCTGCTCGAAGACATCCCCGTCGACGCTGGTATCCTCACCGTCGAGGAAGGCACCCGAGGAGCCAGCGCTGTCGAGGTGACCTGGCAGCCACGGACGCTCGACCCAGCGGGGCCGGGGACGCTGATCGAAGAGCGGCCAGACGAGACAGAGTACGACAACTCCGCCTGCCGGTTCGACGTTGCGGATGCCGAGTGGAAAGCCGAGAAGCGACTGCAGATCGCCGAGCGCGCCTACGAACGCGGCTGGCGCTCCTACGTCGATTCGATGCGCCCGGACTGCCGGTACTTCGAACTCGAAGATTCGCCCGCAGTCGCTCGACCGACCTGTACGGCCAAAGAGACCAACCAGAGCCAGCGTGAGTGTTCACACAACTGCCCGTCGTTCGAACCGGAACCGCCGGTCTGGCGACAGTACGACTGGCCTATCGAAGGCGGCCCCGGCAAGGGAATCAAACGACTACTCGACAGCCAGCGCGAGCGAAAGCGCCCCGACTAACGAAGGTTTTGTAATTAAAGTAATTTGGTTCGATATGACGATCAATTAAGTGTAGATAGTGAATCTACTTGGTTTTGATATCAAATCTGATTGGTTTGGATATTAAATCCACTTAGTGTTAAAACTATACTTATTCAATTCAAATATCGAACCTATTATATACAAAAGAAGAACTAATTTGGTTCGAATCCAAGAAATTAACTGAAAATATATCTGAGATGACCACATCACCTGAGTCACTTCGAATCATCCCGTTCAAGCGGGATTCTAACAAGTATGGAGTCTATTCGACGGACGACGAGAAATTCCTGCTCGATATTGGAACGAAGGCAGACCTAGTTAAGTGGTATCAAAAGCGGCATGGACCAGAAGCCGCAGAGACTGCACGGGAAATCATCGACGCGTATGAAGCCGACAAGACACCCTATGACGATTTCCAGGGCCCACCGAAAGAAGTACACAATAGCTGGCGTGCACGACTCCTCGAAACTGGCAAGATTGATCTCGAAGAACTACATTCCCCTCCGCCCTTGCGCGACCGTTCATCACTGGTTGGATTTGTGTTTCCCGGCTTTGAAGATGACATCCGACACCTTGCAGTAGTCCTTCTCGGTCGTCCCGTTGCGAACGTTGGGTACGTCGCCATCACAGCGAGCCTACTGGGTGTGTCCTCACCGGTGGTCTTCTTCACCAGTGGACTTGTAGTCCTGTCTACCGTCTGCATGTTATTTGGTCTCGCAAGGACGTATCGAGGAGATACATGGGGACTAGTCGATTTGATTGCCCAGTTGGGGATACTTCTGCTTGCCGGGACTGTCGTCCTCGTTCAGTGGTCAGAGTTCGCTGTTGTTGCATTCATTTTTGTTTCATTCGTTGGATTTCCGATTGCAGTCTATACTATCGGTCTCTATGGGTCATTATACAGCGGCTTATAAGTCGCTGAGACTAAGCGCCTCACTCCAGAAGATAGCTGCTATTTACGTGTTGTTCAGTGGATATTCCCCCTGATTACCCACCGGAGACGGGCGGGAAGAGCGCGAGTTCCTCGGCATCCGAGACAGGTTCCTCCCAGCCATCCCCCTCGTGGAACGGGTCCTGTCCGTCACAGAGCAACCGGACGTGGTCCTGGAGCGAACCATCGTTGTCGAGCACTTCAGATTCGAGTGCTGGATAGGTGCTGACCAGCGCGTCCAGTGCCTCCCGGAGTGTCGGCTCGTCAGTATCGGGACTCACCTCGACTTTGGTGTCTCCAGCGGCCTCGCCGAGTGTCGCGAACAGTTTCCAGCGCATACTCGATTTTCGTCGATGCGGACCAAAGAAAGTTACTTCCCGTCAGTCAATCATCGGTTGTACGAGCACAATCTGCCACTCGTCGTCCTCGACGGCGACCAGATACCGGTTCTCGACGGTATCTTCGATTTCCTCGGTTTCTCCCTCGAACTCGAACTCAGAGCGGAAATCGTACGCAGCGTCGACGAGCGCGGTTTCCTCCTCAGCGAGTTCAGCGATGACAGGCTCTTCGAGTAACATCTCGTCTCGAAACTCCGACTGAGCCATCGACCGAATCTGGCCCGCTGGAACGTCTTCCGAGACGGTGTTGATACCCTCGATGGAGGTGACCTCGAACTCGCTATCAGGGATATCGCCCTCGTCGAACTCTTCGTCGAAATCTTCGTCTATCTCTGCCAGTTGCGGGGACTCGCTGTGAAGCAGCTCTTCGAGAGTATCGAAGGCCTCCGCCGGGTCCTCGGTTTGCTCCTCCTGGAACTCGATATACGATTCGACGACCGATTCCGGGCTGCTGGTGTCGATATCGTCCCCGAATCCTGGAATCGCACTGAGACAACCGGCAGTTGCCGCTGCCGCCGTGACACTACAGCCGGCGATGAACTGTCTGCGGTTCATGCAACCCGTTACACGATGCCGTAATGTAATCCACGAGGGAGTGTTTCACACGCTGAAACAGTAACCTGCAGAACGGTGCAGTGAACTATTCACGCAGCGCGTCGGCCGGACGCTCGCGCGAGGCTTTCCAGGCCGGAACTGTTCCCGCAAGGACACAGACACCGACGCCGAAGGCGAACGCGCCGAGCAGATAGAGTTCGGTATCCGGCTGGAAGGCCATCGGATCGTCGAGCAAGACCTCGTTGATCACCGCACCGGACCCGAGCGTGAGGCCGACCCCAACGACTGCGGCTACGAGGCCCATGAACACCGCCTCGATTAGCATGATCGCGAGGATGTCAAGGCGGCCGTAGCCAACCGCCCGGAGAACGCCAATCTCCGTGCGTCGCTCGCGCGCACTCATCAGCTGGACGTTCGCGATGCTGATTCCAGCGATGAACAGGGAGACACTCCCGACAGCCAGAAGAAATCGGTTCGTCGAGGTGAACTGCTGCTCGATGGTCTCTGCTTGCTCCTCGGTGCTCTCGACGGTGAACTGGTCCTGGTCCTCACGAAGTGGGCCGTTCAGTTCCGTCTCGAGTTCGCTCGCAATCTCGTCGGCTTCGATCGCGTCCTCGGCGTAGATGATGACACCACGGTAGGGCTGGTCGCCGGGCTCGACCAGATCGAGTGGCATGAGCGCGGCACCGCCCGTATCCTCAAGCGCAGAGAATCCCTCTGGCGATTCGACAATACCGATGAGCCGCTGGAGGCGGCCGTCGACGGTCACCGGGTCACCGACTTCGAGTTCATCGAATGTCGCCGTCTGCTCGTCGACGAGTGCCCCTCTATTCCAGTCATCGGGGATCTCGCCCTCGACGACGTTGTAGGTCGCCTCGGGATTCGTTACACCGAGTGCGTACGACGGAATCGAAAAGTCACCTGGTTCCCCGAATTCCTGCTCAGACTCCCGCAGGATGGTCATCTCCGCATCGCCGGCAATGTCCCTGATGCGTTCCAGTCGTCGCTCGTCGAGATCCGGAGCGTCGTCTTCACTGAAAAACTGGTCGGGTGCCTCGACGCGAACCTCGTTTCCCAGGTCACCGAGCGTCTCCTCCTGATCGGCCTCGAACGCGAGCCCGAATATGCCGAGGCCACCGACCGCAACGACGCCGATGGCGACAGTCAGAATTGCGAGTGCTGTCCGTACCTTCGCCCGACGGAGATTTCGGCGGGCGAGATACGTCCGCGGAAAGTACCGACGAAGCAGGCTCATTCGCTCTCACTCCCGTTGTTGGTGTCGGCCGCCCCTGGATGTGAAATGGAAGTGTCAGGATCTGTCCGTGGCGCTGCCCCCTCGCGTGTATGATCGGATTCTCTGGTGGATGACTCTCTGTCCTGTGGCTCACCGTTCAATTGTGTTCGGTCGGGGGACCCTCCGTCCGATAGCTCGTCGTCAACGGTACTCACTGTCGTCTCCTTCTCGCTGAGATTACCGTCGACCAACTCGAGAACCCTGTCGCTGAACCCGGCGACGTACTCGTCGTGTGTGACTGCGACGACTGTGACATCTCTCTCCGTGCTGTCGGCGAGCATCGACAGCACACTTTCGCCGGTTTCCCGGTCGAGGTTCCCGGTCGGCTCGTCAGCCAGCACGAGGTCGGGTTCGTTGATAAGTGATCGGGCGATAGCGACCCGCTGTTTCTGTCCGCCCGAAAGCTCACCGGGGTAGTGATCGAGTCGGTCACCGAGTCCGACCTCCCTCAGCAACTGCTCTGCGCGCGTTTCGGTCGCTGCTGGATCCGAATCCAGCATCCGGGGGACGGCCACGTTCTCCAGTGCGGTGAGTGTGGGGATGAGCCCGTAGCTCTGGAAAACGAACCCAATTGTCTGTTTCCGGACGCTCGTCCGCTCGCGGTTGCTGTACGTTTCGACGTCAGTCCCGTTGAGCGTCACGCTGCCGTCTGTCGGCGTGTCCAGCAGACCGAGCAGGTTCAGCAGTGTGGACTTCCCGCTTCCACTGGGCCCGACGACAGTGACGAACTCTCCGGTGTCGATGGTGAAATTCACGTCTCGAAGAGCCTGAACGGTGTTGGCACCACTCGAGAACTCCTTCGTGACGTCGGTTACTGTAACGAGCATCTGTGGTTTACCGGCGTTTGTACACGACAGCGGCGACGACGAGACCGGCCAGAGCGACGAGACCACCGATCACCGGGAAGAGACTCCCGAAGAGTGAATTGTCGTCATCATCGTCAGACTCGTCTGTTCCCGGATCGAACGCAGGCGCTGAGTCATCCTCCTGTTGCTGGCCACCGTTCCCGACAGCGGATTGCCCGGATCCGTGTTCGACCTCGACGACAGACGTGTACTGGATACCCTCGAAACCATAGCTGATCTCGACTGGAATCGTCTCCACGTCGCCAGTAATCTCTGCACGAATCGGTTCAAGCGGTGTAAACGTCCCCGCATCGATAGAGCCTGCGAAGAACTCACCGGGCGTTCCAGGGGAGACGTTCTCTGTCTCGGGGATACTGATTGTCACGCCTGTGACCTCCGTCCCACGTGTGTTCGCGACCTCACCGTTGATAGACACGTCGGTGTCGCCTGTCGTAGTCACGTCAGTTAGCTGGACCGGGTCGACGTTCCGTGGCCCCGCGTACGGAATCTCGATTGTGGTGGTCCAGTCAGTGCCGCTGTAGCGGTACTGGACCGTCAGTGGTACACTGTCGCGGTCTTCAGCCAGCGAGGCCGTCAGTTCGAACGCATCACTGCCCTGTCCCGACAGGTCGCTAATGTACGCCTGAGGACTCGGTCGAGCGGGGCCGACACCCTCCGTCTCGGCTGGTGTTATCTGGACGTCCTGGACGGTCGTGTTTCCTGTCGTGAACAGCGACCCGTTGATCTGGACGCCGTTGGGTGTTGCACTCACGCTCACCTCCGCGACGTCTACCTGGATGGAGTCATCCGCTTCGTTCACCGATGCCGACACGGATGTCGTTCGCTCCCACTGCTCGCCATCAGCCGTCTCGAACGACAGCGAGAGCGGGAACTCGTACGTCCCCGTCGGTGCATCCCCTACTGTGAACTCGAGTTCGTGTGTCTCACCTGGCTCGATAGTCGTCACGGTCGCACTGGATTCGAGGAAGTCGAACGTGGCATCCTCGGGACTGTCCAGCGTGGCTTCCATACGGTTGAGTGGCTCGTCGTGTGGGTTCCCGAGAGCGAGCGAGAGAGTCGGGTCACCCGTGTCGGGTGCCTGGTCGGCCGTAAGGTCGACGACAGGTTCGGGATTGGACGCCTGAACCTCGACAGACGTTTCGAGCGTCTCATCGACTCTATTCAGCCTGTCCTCGACTGTGGTCAGGATACGGAACTCGGTGACTCCGGGGTCTTCCACGCTGAGATCATCGAACTCGAGCGTCTGTTCCTCCCCCGTCTCGATCGGTCCCTCGAAGACGTCCCGCTCGGCGCGGACTTCGTCGCTATCGTCCACGAGGGTGACGCTGTCGATTCGGTAGGACTCGTTGACCGTGTTTCCGACAGTGACAGTCACATCTACGTCGTCTCCAATCCACACCGAGTCGTCGTCGACGCTGGCGGTAGCATTGAGATCTTCCTCGACGGCCTCTGCGGGAGCGACTGCGCCGGTAAGGGAGAGGGCACCGAGAAAGCAGACGAGAACCAGTACTGCACCGGAGAATTGAAAGCGGCGTCGGCAATGCATACCCACGTGTTTTCGTGAGTAATCAATAAGTACGGCGCAGCGTTTCACAGCGGGAAACAGCGTCGCTCACGTTATTCGTATCCAGTGTCGCTGAGAATCTAACGGTTGAACTTGTCCCTGGGAAGGCCGGAGCCTCAAACTCTAGCGAAATGGTCGCGTCAAAAGAACTCTTATTGGCACAGACTGGCGACGCGTGACAGTTCTCAATAAATATCAATCAAAGATCTGGAACTCTCAGTGAAATATGACCGCCTTGTTTGTTATCTCGGGTACCCCAAGAGAGTGGCGTCTGTGAGGGGTGACAGCTCGATATCAGCAAAAGCATAGTCCGTGTATACGTTCTCTGTCTCAAATACGGTTGGACATGTTCTCACGTGGTAACGTCTTGTCACCGACCGAGATCCTCGTGGGCACTGGCGAGATGGCGCGAGCAGAACGCGGCAATCAGCGAGAGTTCGCCCGCGAGCGCACCGACGGCGATCACCTCGGCGAGCGCGTCGGCGTTCGACCCCGGCGGGTCACCACCGCCGCCGAGACCGAGAATATCCAGGCCTGCTGCCTGCGTATCGAGTTTCGTCCCACCACCGACAGTCCCGACTTCGAGGGACGCAAGCGAGATGCTCGCGTAGAGACCGTCCTCGCGGGCATCCATCGTCGTAATCGCGTTCGCCCCTTCGACGACCTGTGCCTCGTCCTGCCCGGTGGCGAGAAACATCGCGGCGACCGTGTTTGCAGCGTGGGCGTTGAACCCCAGACTGCCGGCCTTCGCGCTGCCGACAAGGTTCTTTCGCGTGT
>LKMJ01000601.1_pt1 | contig 28455 bp, 49 predicted proteins | sample 643391 | NCBI WGS metagenome assembly LKMJ01 (sample SAMN04112250, study PRJNA286221) | soda lake metagenome | biome: soda lake; feature: Kulunda Steppe; material: water; isolation source: sample PL-Br10 brine of Picturesque Lake | place: Russia: Kulunda steppe | collected 2010-07 | reverse complement strand
GGCTGAAGCCGTGGGCTTCCGCTAGCACCACTGTGACCCCCACCCGCCGGCGAGCCAACTCCACCCGCGCCGGAACGGGGAGAACGCCGTCGAAGCGGCCTTTCGAACGACCCGTGGGCCGTTCGCGAGGTCTATATCGACCCGGGAGTGCGAATCCTCGTACCGATCTCCGAGTTCGCGTTCGGCCTCGAGAAGTGCTTCTGCCCGGGCTTCAGCCTCGTGTTCCGAGTCGATGGCCTCGACCTCTTCGACTTCCGCTTTCACGTCGCGGAGTAGTCCGTGGCCGTCGAAAAGCGTGTTCTTCCACGCGTTGGAAGGCAGCTTTCCACCGCAGTCGTTATCCTCTGACGCGTTCGAGATCCGTGTATGGGCTTTCAGAAAGAGATTGGCTGGGAGCAAGGCTACGGCGAAGCGATGGACAAGGTGATTGAGGCAGCCTTGCCAGATGCAACTAGTCAACGACCACGGGTCGGGTGACCCGTGGAATCCTGCCTACTAACGTTTGAAGCTCTCGAGGAACGCCGGGAGAGTTCTCAGGAAACGTACAACGACATCATCGTTCGCGAACTCGGCCTACGCGACGACGAGTGAACTCGGTCATTTTCTCGGTGAGATTGTACGCTTGATTGCTTCGATGCCGTCTTTATGCCACGGGAGGTTGCGGTCGAGGAAAGCGTCTCGAACCGCGGTCACCGCGACTTCGTCACTGAACTCGTACTCGTTCCACTGCCCACCTTTCTTCCCGCGGTTCTTGTCATAGCCGTGGACGAAGCCGAACATAACGAGCTTCGAGACGTGGTTAAACATACCGCGTTGGGTGAGTGGGTGTTCGTCGTGCAGTTCCGACACCATTGAGTACGTCTCGTGGATGGTCTTCGTTCGAGCCGGCGTCATTCCGGCCTGGTCAAGGATTGCGAGGGACTTGAGGACGTACAATTTCTGCTCGTCTTGGTCAGCGATCGACTCGACGATGTTCCCGTACTCCAAGTCCTGGTTCGCGTCATACACGTGGTTCTCACGGACTGTTTCGTCTCCTTCCCGTTCCGCAATTTCAGCGGCGCGTTTCAGGAGCTTGATCGATCTGCGGGCACTCCCTGAGGCTTCTTTGTACGCGAGTGAGGCGCACAGGCCGAGGATGCCTTCGTCGTAGACATCCCCGTGCAGAGCTTTTGACGCTCTTGATACCAGGATCTGTTTGAGTTCAGTTGCGTCGTACGCGGGGAACTTGATGTCTGTCTCGCACAGGCTATCCTTGACTTTCGGTGAGAGATTGTTGCGGAAGGTGTAGTCGTTCGAGATCCCGATTACGCCGACGCGGACGTTCGACAGGTAGCCGTTGTCGCGTGCTCTCGGGAGGTCGTACAGGAGCGTATCATCGTCACCGATGCGGTCAACCTCGTCCAGGACGACGAGGACGGTGCCGCCGACCGCGTCCAGTTCTTCGTAGAGCATTCCGTAGACGTCTTGTGGGGCGTGTCCCGTGCCAGTAATCTTGTTCCCGGGTTCGCGGAGTTGGTTGACGATGTTGACCGCTACCTGGTACGAAGAGGTCTCTTCCTGGCCTGTAGTGAGATTCTCGCAGTTCACCCAGATTGTAGTGAACGAAATATGTTCTTCTTCAGGCGCCAACTCGTTCTTCCGTTCTATGTCCTGTTCGAGTTGTTCGCGCAGGTATTTGGTGGCAGCCGTCTTTCCGACTCCGGTGTCGCCGTACAGGAAGGCGTTTTGCGGTGGTCGGCCTTTGTAGATGGGTTTGAAGACGTCGATATATTCGTCGAGGATGTCGTCCCGGCAGACGATCTCGTCAGGAGTGTAGTCCTCCTCGAGGACTTCCGCCCGTTTGATGAGCTCCACGTCGTCCGCGAAGATGGAGTCGTGTTGGTTCATTTGCCTGGATGAACAAATCGCCGTGACTTAACGTTTCCGTTGTTTCCTGAGTTTCATCTGTTTCCTTAGCTTCACACCGAGAGTTGTGAAGTGGGAACGGCGTTGACCACCCACCACCCTTTCCTGAGTTTCCTCGGTTTCCTGAGTTGGGTAAAACACCCCTTCTCTCAGACAGCGGTTTTCCTGAGTTCCCCGCACGCGAACCGATGGTGGCGTTCAAGTTCCGCGGTCGGACACAGCGGTTTTCCGGAGCTTCACAGACAGCCTTCTCTTTCACAGTTCGTCTCGACGTCTTCTCTTCTTCTCTCTAGAAACGTTATTATATATGTTACTGTACAGGCAATACTCTGAACCGTGAGAAACGTCACAGAATCCGGCTACGTCTCTGGATTCGGACAGCGGTTTTCCTGAGTTCAAACCGCGGCATCAAACCGACTGTTTATACGTGCGTTATCGTATTCTGCCGTCTTTCTTGACGCTGGGGACACATTCGCAGTCGAACTCAGGAAAACCGCTGTCTCACTGTTCCCGATCGATGTTTGCCCGGATCCTTTTTCACCGAACCAGGCCAAACCCCACTAGATGGACTCCGACGGCGATTCTACCGACCTATTCGAGCAGTGGTACGCCGAACACGCCCGGAACCCGGACACAGATATGTCGCCGAGATCGGCGGCTGCTGCGGAAGCTGGCCGGGCACTGTTCGTTCGGCAGTGCGCTGAACTCGGAATCGAAGCTATCCACGACTCGCACGTGGCGACGGTGATGAAACTCACCAAAACTCCCGACGGCCTACCAGCGTTTGGTGAACGTCTCGCGGAAGCGGTCGACCTGGACGACGCACCGACTCGTCTCGAACTTCAGCGAGAGATGATCGATGAAGGGGAACTCGAAGAGGGGGAGCTGGCCCCAACATCGCTCGGTGAGGAGCGGTTCCGCATCGCGCTCGATGCGTTGGGCGAGGAGGCAATTGCCGAGTTCGCCAACCAGGTCGTTGAGGAAGAGTCGAACCAACGGTGAACGGACTGATTCGTTGGTGGCGTGTCGGTGGGTGAGGGCGCCTGTCTGCGGATTCACGGCGTCGGGAGGCTTTGCTGTTCTTTGTACGTGGCGAGTTCCACGTCCGTCAGGCCGAGGCCGGGGTTGTCCGGGTCGTCGAAGTCGGCCAGGAGGACGGCTTCGCCGACGTAGAACCCGTTGGCGTCTTCGTACTCGGTGCCTTCCTCGGGGTGGAAGTCATCAGGGTCGATGTCGGTGGTGTCCTTGATCTCTGCGGGGAAGTCGTTGTGGTGGGAGCAGTGCGGATCCGCGCAGTGGAGTTCCTGAACTTCGGGGTCTTCGTCCTGTGGGTCGTCCGTGGTGGCGATGAAGTGGACGCGGTGGCCTTCGCGGAGTTCGCACTGGGGCGCACGGTCGCTTTTCGTCGCCGGGCCGACGGGGCCGTGTTCGGACGTGAGGAGTCGGTCTTCCGGGACGGTTGCTTGTTCGGCGTTGCGTCGGACGAATGGGAGGTCAACGTCTACCATCTGTCTTCACTCTAACCAACTGGCCCTGGTAACTTAAAACTAATGGTTTATAGAAGGTGTATATGCCTAATCACCGTGTCGTGGTGCGATCGCCGCGACTCAGGCGTGTTCCTCTGCGTGCGCGCGATCGGAATCGTCGTTGGTTCCTACCTATCGGGAAGGTTGGGGGCGTTGGCGAAGAATTCGTAAATAATGGGTTGCGGTTGTTCATCGTAGCACTCGATCACTCTGTCAATCGGTCTTTTGTCATTGACTTCGACTTGGTTATCTTCTGCCATACCCTAACTGAAGACAGGTTACAATTTAAATCTGGTGGTTTATAGAAGGTGTATGTGCCTTATTACGACGTCCTGATTTGATCGCCGCAACTCAGGCGTGTTCCTCTGCGTACGCGCGATCGGAATCGTCACCGGCGGCCAGCCGCATCTCATCGTGGTTCACGCGGTACTCGAACTCGTCTTCGATGGTCTCGACGATCTCCTCGAGCGCATCGTGGGCACTGACGAGCGCGTGGAGTTCCGCCTCACGGATGTCAATCTCCCACTCGTCTTCGTCACCGTACATCGCTTCGAGCGTGTTTACGATCAGTTCGGCGTTCGGAACGTCTGCCAGGTCGGTTTCGGACATACTCTCACAGATGACAATTGGTGACTTAATACTGGTGGTTTCTTGGGTGGCTCTGGTTGTGAAACATCGTTTAGACAACCACAAGTTTTAATATACCACTTGGTGTGTTGTGGCGTATGGAACACGAATCCGACGCCGAACGCCCACTCCCCGACATCGGCGAACACCTTAAGGTCGATGTCGAAATCGACGCCGAAAAGGGAACCTATCCACCGACCATCGTCGGCGCGAAGGTCGTCGATGTCAAGGATGGCTACTACGACCTCTGGTACTACAACGCCGACGGCGAGGTCGTTGACAGCCGAAGCATCGGCAAAGGCCGCGTGACCGCGAACCTCGACCACAACGACGGCAAGTGGGGAATCTTCGCCTCGCCACGCGCCGCGGAGAGGCCGGAGGTTCCCGACATCTGCCGCCGGGACGAAACCATCGACTACGACGTAGACGACATCCTCGACGACATCGAAGAACACGCCGATCAGTTCTGACCGCCGTGAACGCCGTCGATCTTCCTCCCGTACCGTTTCCCTCCCTAAGACGTGCGTTCAGTAGTCAGAGAACGCGTCAGGCAACAGACCGCCGACCGTCCACGCCTTGCGACCATCTGGCGTCGCCGAAACGACGTAGACTTCCGGGCCACAGAACTCCGCGAGGATCTGACGGCAGTGCCCGCACGGCGGTTGTACCTCGTTCGACTCCGTGTACACGGCAATCATACGGAACTCCTCTGCCCCGTCCGCGATCGCGGTTGAGACGGCGTTCTGCTCGGCGTGCGTCGTCTGATTGAACGAGACAACTTCGACGTTGCACCCCCGGTGAACCTCTCCGGGGTCAAGCTCCGGAGCTTCCCGCCTCACGGAAGGAAGTTCCTGCTTCAACGACGCGCTTTGCATCTACCGCCTCACCGCGAGGGGTAAACGTAGGGAGCGCAGTCTGCACAGGCGTTGATTCGGAGCGTCCCGCCCCTAACTGCTTCAAACCACGGTTGAGAATATTCTTCGCCGCGTTGAGATCGCGGTCTTCCGCGTGTCCGCACGCCGGACACGAGTGTTCACGTACCCAAATCGGCTTTGCCGTTTCGACGCCACAAACCGAACACGCTTTCGTCGTCCCACGAGGTTCGACCGTTTCGACGTGTGTGCCGTGCAATTCACCTTTGTACTCCAACAGTTCGATGAACCGCGACCACGCGGCATCCTGTTTGTTTTTGGCGTTCTGGCTGGTTTCCAGCATCGGCTTCACGTCCAAGTCTTCGACGGCAACGACATCGTACTCTGTGACCAGCCACGTCGTGAGTTTATGCTGATAGTCCAGCACCTTCCGCTTGATTGTTCGTTTCGCTTTGGCTACCTTTCGGCGTTGTTTCTCCCAGTTGACAGAGGCGTGTTCTTTCCGGTCGAGTTTCCGCTGTTCGCGTGCGTAGCGGTCGTACTCGTCGGACAGGTCGAGCGTATCCACAGACAGGTTTTCCGATGTGTGGATGTAGCTGGTGATACCAAGGTCAACGCCCACGCAGTCCTCGGGTTCAATCTCACTGAGCGGTGGTTTCTCAGGAGTGTCTTCCACTGTGGTGACAAGTGAGACATACCACTCACCAGTCGTCTCCTTTTTCAGGATGACCTCGTCAATGTCCTCTGCTGGTGGTACGTCGCGGTCTGCTCGAATCTTGAACCAGCCAATCTTTTCGAGTCGGAGTCGCACGAATCGGTCGTCGCCCGTGTTGTGATCCACGTTGAAGCGACTAGGCTGATTGTACGACACCGACCGAAATTCGCCTGCACCTTGCCACTGCAACCGACCAACATCGTAGCCCTCCTTTCGGCGTTCTTGGAGCGTCTCAAGGTCGCTGTGAATCTGGCTGATGGCTTGTTGTGCGGCGTGTTGAGAGGGTTCGGCAAAGGTCGCTCACTGGTCTGTCCAGTCTTTGAGTTTGCCGTGTTGGTCGTAGTCAGATGGCTTGTCGTTGTAGTCTGCGTTGTAGTAGTCTCGGACAGCGTGATTGCGAATCTGCCGGAGAATGTCGATTTGGTGCCACGCTTCGCTCGCCACGTCGTCGAACAGATATGCGCGGAAGCGAAGCGTGTGTTTCATCGTTGTTAGTCGAGTTTTTCGACGGTGAGTTTCAGCTGGTCGCCTTCCTCCAGATTAAGCCCCTCTCGGACTTCCTCTGGTATCGTGACGACACCACGTTGTCTGATTTTTGGATAACACTCCATCTGACTCATACTGTACTATACTGTATCAATCATTATAATGCTGTCGGCTTCACCCTCGGGGTCAAGCCCCGAGGCAGTCGCCTCGAACCCCCGGTACACCTCGCCGCTGTCAGTTTCCACCGCGGCTCCGACTTTGAACTCAGAGTACGGAGCGTGGGCGTTTTCCCTCGCGGCTTTCGCTTCCGCAACGAGTTCATCGATGTTGTATTCGTCCATTGAGTGACGTCCTCGCCCGCCGTGAACGGCGGGATTCTCTCGCTGTTAGAAGATAGTCAGTAGAAGTTTCTCTCGAATTAACTCTGTGATGGGACGTTCATCGAGCAGCGGCCCGTTTCAGTCCAGATTTTCGAGTTGCTCGTCGGTGAGCTTCTCGGAAGTGACCGTGGTTCCCGCTCCCGCGTGCTGGCTGTTAGGGAGGAACGCGTAGAACGCGATTCCGGTTTCTTCATCGACGAATCGCTCGCCTTGGGTGACGAGGCTGATGTCGTCAACGTTCAGTTCGTCGTGGTGTGTGAACACGTCTTTGGCTTCGTCTTCGGTCATAGTTTGATCAGTATCGAGGTCTGCGCATCCGGCGAGGGTGCCGCCGAATAGCGTGGCGATTGCAGTGAGGTACGTTCGTCGGTTCATTCGTGTGTTGCTTCGGTTCAGTTGAGCGCGGCGCGGATCCGCCCCGCACCTTCCTCCATCACCTGTTCGGTGGAGTGGAACTCGTCGGCGGTGGCGACTTCGAGTTCGAGGATGTCGGCGAGTTCGTCTGCGAGTTCTGCGCGCATATCGACGGTGATGGTGTCGGTCATTGCTCTATTAGTAGCAACTCCACCTGGTTACTTAATACTTGTGGATTAATTCCAGAATGGGGTCAGTTTTGAGACCAACATCACTGTCGAAATGGTGTGGTTGTGGAACTCACTTCTTCCCACAATTCCACTGTGGCGTCTGCGAGCAAATGGCCCCACGCTATCGCGGAACGCCGACCAAACGAAGGTTTTTTTGCCCTCAGCATCCATTTCCCAGCAGTATGGACGAAACTGAACTGGAGGATATGCACACCGCCCAGACCGTCGACGAACTGATCGACTTGCTCGAGGAATACCGAGAGCTGGTCGGCGGCGACACGAAACTGTACCACACGGGCGGCCCGGAAAGCGACGATGTCAGTCTCACGTACTCGAGCGGCGAGTACGACGCCGTTCCAGAGGAAGGCCTGATCGACTTCTACTGACCGTCAGGAGATTGCACTGCTCTCTTCTTTCCGCCCCTACGCCCCCACTGACAGGCTGGCTGCCTCACCGAGTTATAACCGTGAAGGCGACCTACCGCCTCGTATGCGCACGGGTCTACACACAGTCTTCTCGACCGATTCCATCGAGTTCGAGGAGTTCACCGGCACCTGGGAGGGGGACAGCACGGTCTACGGATACGCCGCCGTCACACTCGACCGCGAAACCGAGACGCTGATCGGCTCCGGCATCGGAACCAGTAGCGGAACGCTGGAGGTAGGCGACCTCGTCCGCATCGAGAACATCCCGATGGGCCACCGCCGACACACCCACCGACAGTGGGCGGTCGGCCCGGTCGAGGCGATCTGGGCGGCACCCCGGGAAGTGACCGAGGGTGACGACGGAACGGAGACCATAGAACTCGAAGCGGAAGAGTTCGACCCGGAATCGCTCGATTCGTGGCCAGGGGTAACCGTCGCCGTCGAAGTGCGAGCGCCGCGCCTCGGAGGCGACGTCCCCCTCAGTCGCTGCGAGTTCCTCGACGAACCGCCGGAAGCCTACGTCGACCGGTACGGAGACGACCGTAGTGAAGGTCTCTGGGTGAACGAACCGATTCGAAAAGACGAGGTTGGGTTCGGCCCCTCCGACCATCTTCCGGATCGCGATGAGGACGATCGCGAACCGGAGTACATCGGGACGGACGGCCACTACGACACGTACCAGGAGATGCGTCAGGAAATGTACAAACTTCCGGCACGCGACGCGAACGCTCCGGACGACAACCCGACGACAGAGCGCCCGTATTCGGTCACTGTCTCCGATGATCACGTGCGCGTCGGCCTTCTCAACGGACGGGGCGAAGAACGGATGCGAGATGTCGCCGGCGAGTTCGACGCGACCGTTTCGCAGGCGGATGGTGAAGAGGAGAGACCCGACATCGAGGAGTACGCAGTGTCGCTGGACGAGTAGGAGTCGAGAGTGCTATCCTAAGGGTTCGTCTTCTCCCTCGGCGACGAGGGTATGTAGGAGAGTTTCGATGCCGTCGAGTCGATCTTCAACGCGTTCGACGCGTTCTTCGAGGTCGTTGTCTTCGGGATACTGTTGGTCGCGCAGGAGTTCGAGGAACTCGATTGCGGCGACGATCTGGTCGGTGGTGAGTTCGTTTCGAACCATTTGCAGGTCGTCTTTTCTGAGGTTCGAAGGCCAAGGTTCGGAGGTCGTTTCCTGAATGAACGCGAGGTCTTTCACCCCGGCTGCCAGTCGTTCGCGGATGGCCTGACGTTTCTGACGGTGATGGTCGGGATTTTCCCCGCGGAGGAATTGACGTTGTGAGTGAGTCAGGATCGCGTTTTGGTCGTCGGTCATCTTGTGTGGTCGATGACCGCCTCCCCTGATAAATCCTTCAAAATCAGCGCGTCTGGTCGTCGCTGTTGTCGTTTCTCGATGTGGTTGTTCGCTGCTCTGCGGTCACACGTCGGTGTGGGGGTTCGCCTTCCGCGCGAGGATGTGTGCGTCGAAGTTCTCGTCGCGGTCGACGCAGTTCAGCGTGACGTATTCGAACTTGCGGACGGGGAGGCTTACGTCGGTGGTGAACAGCTTCCCGGCCTCGTCACAGTCGGTGTAGAACTTGGCGTGGTCGGCGTGTATGTCGAACATCGCCTTGCGGACGGCGAGGGCTTCGGCTTCCATCGCTTCGTACTCTCCGTTGATGACGTACCACTTGCGGTGGAGGATTTTGCCGTTGTGGTTTTTGACGACCATTCCGATGCCGGTCTGGCCGTTGCGGACGCTCACGTCGGTGTATACCTTGATGGGGGCGTTGCGGTGGGTGTCGTACGAGGTGATGTCGTCTCCGTGGGTGCGGACGGAGTGGGCATCGATGCCGCTTCGGGTGTCGGCGTTTGCGAGCGGTTCTGCGTTGGTCTGTGTGTCGGTGCTGGTTTGGACGTTGGTTTGGGTTCCAACTGCCATCTCTACTACTACCGACTGGCGCTGGTAAGTTAAACCTTAGGGTTTATCTTAGGTGTAGGTGCTTGGTATGGTGTGGGACAGTCGCTCGACCCACTCGAACGGGACGTCGGGTGCAACGACCACCGCGACCTCGAGGCGGTTCACTCGCAGATGTCGTGGGCTACCCAGGCGGCGTTCACGAGGTGACTGACACCGTTGAACGGGACGACCGCCGCGTTCCACGCGCTTAACCCGGTCGAGGGCCGTAGCCCCTGGTGTGAAACGACGCACCTTCGCGGCCCTGCTGGCGACGCTACCGCTTGCGGGCTGCACGGACACGGTAGACGAGTACCTTGGAGACGACGCGCCCGTTATGGACGATGAACTCGATGAGGATGACGACCCGATGTTCTTCCAGGCGAGCGAAGGCGACGAGTTCGACGTCTACCTCGAGGCGGGCGACGACGGCGCGCAGGTGTCGGTCACGCCGCTTGACGCTCCTGGGTGGGGATGGCAGGTCGAGGAAAACGAGGAGAAAGAGGACACGTTCGAGATCGAAGAGAGCGGCGAGCACCGCATTTACGTCGCACGCGGATCCGCCTCCATCCTTATCGAGTAGTAGAGTCGATTACCACCGCCACCAGTGGGTGATTGTTCTTCGAACTGTACAACCCTCAGAGTCGTTTCACCAGATTTCGCGTTTCTGCCCGCCGCTGTCCGTCCAGTATCGCGGGTACCGGAGGAACTGCTCGTACTCGGGGGCGACTTTCACGTTCTGGCCGGAGACGATTTCGCGTTCGTTGAGTTCGTGCGGGTATCCCTCCACGTACCAGACCTCCTCTTTTTCGAGGTGGCGAACCGTGTCCTCGATGCCGCCGTAGTCGTCCACGTCGAACGTGAGGCGGTCGGAGACGGGGCCGTCCGAGAGGCGGCGCACGTCGGGGTCGCCAGGAATGCCGTCGCCCGCGTAGGTGTTGTCGTAGGGCAACACGTACGGGACGAGGCGGTCATCCACGAGGTAGAGGCCGACGGCGGATCCGTGGCGGGCGTCTATGCTGACTTTCGCGTCGGCGATGCCGATGAACTCGCCGCCGTCGATTTCGTCAGGCCAGAACCGAAGCGTTCCTGCCATCCCGTAGGCGAGGACGAGGCCGACATCGGTGAGTTCCGCCCACCCATGTTCGTCTTCGAGTCGGTCGATGACCTGCGGCATCGGTTCGGTGGGCCGTTCGTAGTCGTCGGGCTCCACTTCGACAACTTCGCTGGTGTCTCCAGTCTCCGGGTCAACGAGGGTGTAGGTGTAGGGTACCTTCTCGTATTGCGGGCGACGGATGACGCCGATGTGACCGACCTTCTCCTTGCCTCCCTTCTCGTATTCGACCTGGTGGCCGGAGTCAAGGACGCCGATGACGTACGGCGGTTTTGTAGGGGACTCGCCGTGGTCGATTGCGTCGTTCATACTCAAATCATCTCCAAGTGGTCACTTAAAACTTTTTGTTATTGGTGGTGTCGAGTTGGATTCGATGGCTCACATCACCCCGAGTACGAAGAAAGAGGGAAGGCAACAACGGCCTTTTTTCGCTACTTCGCCAACAGTCGCATTGTGACCGATCACCTCCACGAGTGGTGTACGTCGATTGAGATTCCTTGTCGAGTGTACCACATTGATGCGTCGGATCTTTACGTCGGATATGTCAAAATCAACGATGAGTGGGTTGAAGTCGTCAATGAGGAGAACATTACCCGGGATGAAGCAGAGATGAGAGTCCAAAACGCTCTCAACGAGCGAATTGGCTACGTTATCGTCGACTCCAAGGAATACACGGGATTGCAACTTGATCCCGATCCACCTTCTTTTTCAACAGAGGTGGTTGAGATTGATGATGAAGAACGTCTGGACTTCGGTGAGCGAGTGTTGAAAAAAGTAGTTAAAGAATTGTCTGATGAGAAAACAAGTGGTGCTCCTACGACTGAAGAAGTAGCGACATCGCTTGACACCCGCGTTGATGTGACCGGCGAACGGTTGGAACAACTGCGTCGAAAGGGAGAGATATACAAACCAGAAGATGGCGGATGGGATGTATTGTCAAACGCTTTCTAAAAAGCCGCGGGTCACCCGACCCGCGGTCGTTTACCCTTTCACAGATTGTCGATGTTGTTCAGGGCGGATGCAAGGACATCAACGCAGTCAGAGTGGCACCACGCCCACTGCCCCCACGATCGATTTCCAGTTTCGAATCGGATTCCAGTGTCGCCCTGAGAACGCATATCTTCACCACAGGCGATGCACGTTCCTTCTTTCTCACCGAGGTGAGCGTACATTACACCTCCGTCATCTGCCAACGCGACGGGAGGACGTTCGTTGATATTGAACTGAACCAATTCCTTAGACACATCGTCCGCAGAAGAAAGTTCCAACCATACATCGTGTATCTCACCTTCGAGAGCGACAGCCCAATCACCTGGTTGAATAGTGTTCCACGTTCGAACGCAGACCACTTCCCGGGTGGGGTGTTTGAGAGCGACGCCGGTCGCCCCCGGTGGGTCGAGTACTGGTGTTCGTGTTGGCATTAAACGTTCCATTGATCTCACCAAACCAAAAAGGTGCTTCTTCTCGTTTGTGTGTCCGCAAAGGAGTGATACAGGCGAACAACTTGCTGCAATCTGAATAGAGAGCTTAAGTTCGACTGGAGAATATACCACACATATGAGTGTGGGAAGTGCAGAGTGGCGATCTGACGGGAAATACCGCGACGGGCGGCAAGAGGTACGATCCCGCACTGCCCAGGTCTTCGCGGCAACCCTTCCCGACGAACGGGTCGACATCGTGGATCGAGCGGGCCTCATTCCCGAGGACGCTCTCAAGGTGACCTCATCCGAGGTTATCCTCGACCTCCCTGACGATCCCGTCCTCGCGGCTGAATACTATCTTACCAGCCCAATCTTCCACCGACTCGTCGACAAGCACCTCGAGAACACGTGGGGAGGCCAAGACCCCAACCCGTACACGATGCTGATCGACGGCGATTTCGCCCACGACCAGGAAGCGGTGCTGAACCCACGCGACCTCTTCAAAAGCGATCAGTCGGAGATTCGGTTCGAAAACGACCTGATTGAGGTGGGATCCCCACCCTACACGACGCGTACGGACTGGAGGCACGCGTTCGATCACCGCAAAGAGTTGCCGGTACTCCCTGACGACGCCCCGGAGGAGTGGCGGTTCCAGTACCAAGATCGAATCCACCTGACGCACTGGCGGTTGACACACATCCCGAGTGGGTGGGAGTCGCCAACCGCGTCGCGCTGGGAGAAGACTGGGCCGAACGAGTACGTTGGTCAGCGAGGGGATTTCTCCTACCGGGTCGAGATTCTGCCAGGGGATGAGCGCGTTGCGATCACGCACCCGGAGAACGAGGCTGCGTCACGGGAGATGAGCGATGTTGAGAACTTTCGGGGCGATGGCAACCCGTACGAGACGTTCGAGTGGGTGACGGAGCCGGTGGCGATGCCGACGGTCGAGGAGTTACCCGGAGTACAGGCGAAAGCCCACGACTTTAGTCGTGGGATGAAGCCGTCACTTCTGAAACAAACCCCACTCCGATAGCCCGCTCGCAATCCCAACGTTTACAAGCCAACACGCCGACATCTAACACGTGAGCGACCGACCACAACGTACGAACGAGTACACTGCCATACCCGCCAGTGAGCGGTACAAGCAGTGCCTGTTCGATTGGTTGGCCGCCCACGCCCCCTTGTGGAACCAAATCAACTACCGGCGCCGACAAGAATACTTCGCCGACGACGGCGACGTCTGGGACGCCGAGTACACCGACTTATACGACGACTACGCACCCATCCTCGGTAAAGCAGCGTGCCAGCAAGTCGCCCGAAAAAACAGTGAAGCATGGCGGAGTCACTTCGACCTTCTCGACACATACCACTCCGACGACCCCACAGTCACGGAGAAACCATCTCCACCCGGATACTGGGGGAATCGCGACGAGGGCTACGAGTTGCACGGGCTCGTCCGCAACGACCTGTACACGTTCGACTGGGACGAGGATACGAGTACCCTCAAATTCGGCGTCGGAGACGTACTTGAAGAGAAATACGACTTCGAGTACCAAGAGCGCATCACGCTCGAAGTCCGCGGCAACCCACAGTGGGACGGCGATGATAGCAGGTTGGAACTCGTCTACGACGAGGCGGCAAGCAAGCTTCGTGTCAAGCATCCAGTTCGCATACGGTCAGACAACGTGCAAGAACAGCGACTGGATGCCTTCACTCATACACTCGACACCGAGAACACGACGCACTCTGCCGCTATCGACGTGGGCGCGAACAACACACTCGCTATCGTCACCACTACTGGGGAAACCGCGGTGTACCACGCTCGCCCGGAGTTCGAACGCTTCCAAGTCTTGTCGGAGTTGATTGCCGAGTTGCAATCCGAGCTTCCCGACGACCAGTACACGAGCAAGCGCATTCAACGAGTGTATGACGAGCGTGGGGAGAAGCGCGACCATAGTCGGGATGCCGCGGTGAAACACGCGGCTGACTGGCTCTTAGAACGCAACGTTGACACCGTGTACGTCGGGGATCTGACCGATGTATTGGACACTCATTGGTCGTCAGAAGTGAACGAGAAAACGCACGCGTTCTGGTCGCACCAGCAACTCGTCGAACGCATTGAACTCACGCTTGGTGATGTCGGTATCAACGTCGAGCAAGTGAGCGAAGCTGATTCGAGTAGCGAGTGCCCGGAATGTGGGGGCGAGGATGTGACGCGTGATGGAGACTCATTCCGATGCCACGAATGTGAATTGGACGCGCATAGTGACGTTGCAGGGGCGTGGAACATATTGCAGTCAGAGGTTGGGCCGATGGCGCGGCCCGCTGCCCTACTCGCTGAACGCGATAGGGACGCACCCAATACCGGGGCGTACTGGGAGTGGGACGGACACGACTGGACACTCGGTAGTTTTGGGGAACAGTCAAGTCCACTTGACCAAACCAGCATCAGCAAACCCGCAAGTTCACAGCCGGGGTAGTCTGCTGGCCGGATTGCCCACGGAGGAATCCCACGACTTCAGTCGTGTGGAGGACGTCAAGTGAGGCGTATTTCGCCGGCGAGATTTCCGAAGATGAGTTCGAGCGGAAGCTTCCCCGTGCGTCTGATTTCGACGAGGTGGTGATGAACTCGGTAAGCGAGGAGCAGAACAGTTCGTTTCTCGGTTCGCATCACCTCGTGGATCGGGTGATGAGTTCCGTGGTTAAGCGTGGGTCGTAGGCGATGGCGGTCGCGGCGACGGTGAGGATGGCGATACACGCGATGGTGAGTGCGAACGCGGCTACGAGCGCGGTCATTCCGAACATCGCCACGTAGGCCGTGATGATGGTAGTGATGGCAATCGTCGTGAGTGTGATGATGAGGAAGTCGGCTTTGGGTGAGGTCATTGGTCTTACCACCACCAATGGCAATTGGCAACTTAATACTTGTGGTTATTCCACCACCTCCGTGGTGAACAACAAGGGAAAGTATTAACTTGGCAGTGGGTGATTTTGTGGGTATGACCAACGATCCGCCATCCACCGACACAGACCGGGATGATGAGTGGGCCTTCGAAGAGGGAGCCACCATCCGCGAGAAGAACACTTCCCACCTGAAGATGCACGAACCGGTCGTGATGAAGCGGTTGACCGACGAAGACGGGAAGAGGTACTACTGGATCGAGTACGAACCGGGAGATTACGCGCTGAAGACGGCGGAGTTCCTCGAAGACTCGTACGACGCCGTGAGTGGTGAGTGAGAAAAAGAATCCTCAGGCACCAGGTGGATTGTTCTCTTCGGCAATCGTAGTCAGTATCCTTTCACCGCCCGGTTCAGATTAACTTAGGGAGCAGATCGTGGCCGAAGGTATCGGTGTGATCCCACATTCGGTCAAGTGCTTCACAGAATCCTTCAACGCACCTCTCGTGCATCCAGACATCGTCTGTCTTCCCGACGACTGACGGTTTGAAGAACGTGTATCCCAGTTCACTGTTGGTAGCACTTTCCGCACACACAACGCAGTGATCTGCCGTCATCAATGGGGAGTGCATCACACACGATTGACCGTCAAATCGCTCCATACCCTTCCCGGACGGTTCGAACTCGCAGAAGGCGTCGATTAAGTCGGTTACAGCGATGAGCGACAACCACCCCGTTCGATCTCCGCTTTTGAGGTGGATTGCCCACTCTTCTGCCGGAATACTGTTCAACGTGTGCAGACAGAACTCGCTTTCTTCCGTTCGACGTAGGTAGATACCGACATCACCCACTGGTTCGTGGAGCGGTTCGCACATCGGAAGTCGATTGATCGCTCCCGTGGAAAAGCGTTCCTTTGGTGCAGCAGGGAGTTCACGGGCGCCACACATCGCCCGTCTCCTTGGGCGGATCGTTCGGTCGGTAGTACCAGACGAGCCGTTCCTCCTCACCAGGCGGGAACACGCCGACCGACGGGACATACCGTACCGGGCCGAAGCTGACGTGCGTCTCCGGGTCGGCCTCCTTCACCGCTTTCGAGAACTGCCGGATCGTCGGATCCACGAGGACGTGGCCGTCGTCTTCGACGCCTTCGACGTCGGCGCAGGGGACGGCGACCACGAAGTGCGCCTGGCGGTACTCGCCGACAGCGACCTCACGCGTCTCCGCCGTGATGCCGTCGTCCGCGAGTTTGTCGGCTAACCGTTCGGCAGTGTCGAAGCAGTTGCCGGCGAGGGCGATTGCGTCGCTGCCGTCGTCAACATCCGCGCTTGTCTCCACCAAGGCGGCGTCTTTCGCTTTTGCTTCGAGGTCAGTGAGTTTGATCGTCGTGGTCATTGCGTTTCACGCTCTGTGTTCGCACCGGCAGAACTGAGGGCTTCCAACACTTCGTCAACATCAACCTCCCCCATAGCTACGTAGGCGTCGTATTGTTCCTCTTCGTCCTCTCGCATCAACTTGCGAGCAAGATTGGTATCAGTGGCGTTCGCTCCGTTTTCGGTGGTCATCGTTGAGTGTCCTCCTACGGGTACCAGATGTCTACGACGTAGACGTGGCTGGCGTACCGATCCTCGTCGGCGTCGATCGGCTCGGGCGTGACCGTTACCTCGTGGGCGGAGGCGTAGTCGTCGTTTCGACAGGCGTTGCGGAGGCGCGGACTGACGCTTCGTGGGTTGGCGTCAAGGTAGACGCCATCTTTCCATTTCGGTTCGCCGTTCGTCTCCAGGGCGACTTCGAGAGCGACGCTGTCGCCGCCGTAACTCCAGCCCTGTTCGTAGACGGAGTCGATGCCGTCGATGTCTTCGAGTTCGCGCTTGAGCTTGGCGGCCCACTGCTTGCGGTGTTCTTTGGTGACTTCGTTGATCGGAATCGTTTCGCCGTCTACGTGTTCGATGGCGGTGATGACGCCGACGTTCGGGGCGTCTTCGTCTGTTGCGCTCATAGTTGGTAGTACATCACCGAGTGGTATAATACTTTCCCTTCCCCACAGGCATCTACACCTATAATGAAGGGTAAGTTTTAAAATGGTGCGTTCTGTTGGTCTTCGTATGGCCAGCACCCAACAGACGCTCGAGGCCTACGGCCCTACTCCCGACACCCCGAGCGAACCCGACACCGACCCAGAGACATACACCGCAGACAACCCACGCGACTGGTCTGACGGCCGCCGAATCGGCACCTGTCGTCGTGACTGGGTGGCGAGTATGATCCGCCAGTTCGAGGATGCCGTTACTCTCTACGAAGTGAAACAGACGCCGCCCGACCCCGGCCCGCACCACTTCGACCGTAACCGCGAGATCGACGCCCACCGCGAAGAGACCGACGACCCCGGAATGCCCGTGGACGGCCTCGAAGACTTCGCGCGCAAGCTCGGCTTCTACGACGAGTACCGTTGTCTCGTCACGCTCGACGAACTCACCGACGACGGCAAACAGGTCATCGAAATCTACGGCCCGCTCGCCAACTACGAACTCCACGTCGACGCCACTGTCGTCCGTTGGGAGGAATCGTCGTAGGACAAAGATTGAACGGTCACAGAAGAACTGCGGCGTTCGCGGTGGACAGAGACATCATTCAGGGGCGGCAAAGTCACTGACCTGATCGTGGTGGACGAACGCCAGCAACCAGAGGAACGTCGCCACGACCGAAGCCACAAATCCAACACTAACCGTAGCAGTCACTCCACTCCCGAGAGACAGCCCGATACCCACTATTGCCGCAAACGTGAAAATTCCGACGAGGCCCAACTGGACGAGACCACCCTCGAGCGTTCTGAAGTCGGCGAAATAGTCGTCGTCGGATCGGCCGATGCGGTAGAATGGGAGTGATGTCAATGTGGTCAGAGCGAACCAGTGGATCAGCGAGTTTAACCGCGAGTCAAGGCCGCTCGTTCGCCGATTGACGAGTTGGTGGCCCTGCACCTCGAGGACAAACCGCTTGGAGTCGCTGGTGGGAGGGACGATGAGAGCCCACGACCCGTTTTCGGTTTCGATCACGGGAAGAGTGGAGAGGTTGCCGAGTTGGTCGAGGGAGACACCTTGGGAGTGGCAGAGACGGACGAGCTTCGAATCGGTATCGTCCGCTGAGTCGGGGACTGCAAGCGTGTACGACACCCGTTCGTCGGGCGTCGGTTCGACATCGAACGTGACCCGGTCACCGCTAATGTCGGCGTCGACGATCAGTGCGTCAGCGGTTCGACACGGTTGCAAGTGTTCGCTTTCGCGGAGACGTCGAAGGCCGTCGACTGGATTCGGGATGTTGACCTCGAACCGTGCCTCCTCTTGGCTGTCGCTTTCACCGACTCGGTGCGCGAGTTCCTCTTCGACATCCATGAGGGCTTCGACGCCGGTCTCGGTCTCGTCGCGGTGTTCGGTCTCACGTTCCTCTTGGATCTGCACGCTTCACTTTACATCACTCACCGAGCAAAAGCGCACGTGTTGGCGCGATCGTCGATGCTCACCCGATGAGTGCGTACGCCGTGAACGCGAGTAGCGATGTGAAGAGAACGGCGGTGGTGAATCCAGTCGCGTAGTACTCGTAGGAGTCGTGGTCGTTGAGGCCGCCAGTGAGGTAGGCGAGGCCGCTGAAGAACGTCACTGGGAAGCCCACGCACGTCAGGGCGACTTTCCCCCAGAACCGATCGTTCTCGATGCGGGAGGTCGGTTCCCCAGAGAACAACTTCATCTCGGGTGAGAAGCGGTCTTTCAACACTGCCAGTCGTCCCCGCGGTTCGCGGATCCGCCACTCGCCGTCTTCTTCGGTCACTTCGACCGTGCTGTCAAGGAGAAGGTCGTGACAGGTCGAGATTGATGCTCCGACCGACCGGCAGATGCGAACGAACTTGTACTCGTCCGACGCGCGGTCGGGTTCGGGCATACGTTCACTTTCAACTTCGCCGTTCGGGAGCTGGAACTCGACCTCAACTGTTCCACGTCTCGAGTTGGGGCGGATGCCGACGACCGTCGCCTCGACCGCACCGCCATCAGCCCGGGTGGCTAGTTCGACTTCTTCCATGCGCTCCGTGAACTCGGCCAGTTCCTCATCGAGGATGTCTTCAGAGTCGGTTGGCTCGGTCACTTCTTGTGTCGTACTCATCCGGTCGTTGATTTGGATTGGTGGGCGGGCTGGGTAAGCGCGTCGTCGGGCGGCCTGACGGGTGGGGATGCTGCCAGATGGTGAGAGGGGATTCTTTTCGTGCTTTTTTCTCGTGGGTCGGGTCACGTTCGCCCGAACCCCTGGTTTGAGGCCGAAACAACCCACTTCGAGTTAAATTTGCGTTAAGTAGTTTCGTACCGTCGCTGTATGTGGATTGTAATCACGATTGGGGTGGAATTAACATCCACAACATACACACCAGCCAAATAACCAAAAGTATTAACTCAGTAGTTTGCGTCGGGTCGAGTATGTCCTTGGCAGTCGCCGCCGAGATCGACTTCGCCCTCGATCGCGACTTCCGAGATCGACTCGACCGCACGGCCCGCGAGTACTATGACGCGAAGGAGGTCGACGATGACGACCGAGCCACCGATGCGTTCCGTACTCTCCACGGCGGCCGAGCACTCGGTGACGGGTCGGGGCGCGTTGTCATCCCGCTCGACGAGTGGAACTTCAGCGGTGGCCACTACGACGAGTACGTGATCAAGCTCGCCACCCCGTTTCCACACGAACAGAAGTGGGGCGGGTTGGCGCAGAACCAGCGCGAAGCTGAGCTGTGGCGCGAGACCGAAAGCGAACACCTCGTCCCAGTCGTCGCGTCGGATCCCGACAACTACTGGTTGGTGATGCCTCGTGGCGAAGATTCCAAACGATGCCCACCCGCTGAGTTCTACGAGTGGAAACGCACCGCGAAGTTCGACCTTGGAGGAGCGGTGTGGCGTGAGGATCTGAACTGGGGGAACACGGTCATCCTCCGCGATGAGTTTCGGTTGTGTGACTACGGCGTCTCCGGCGGGACGTGAAGTGGTGAGGCGAGAAGGAGTCGATGGTACCGACGCTAGAGGTCGGTGCGCCAGTCGTCGAAGTCGGACTTTTCGTATTCCCAGTCGTCGGGCTTCGGGTTGTTCGTTCCGTAGCCGACCTCCCAGAGGGTGATGCCAGCAATGCCGTCGGGATCGAACATGTGCTTGCTGACCATATCATCGAGGTTGCTGATGGAGTTGTACTCCTGCCAGACCGGGTGGCTGTTGTAGATGTACTCGGCGTAGTCGCGTGAGTGAGCGGCGGTCACCCATCGCCCACCAGCGTCCTTCATGAAGAGGAGGACTTGCGGCCCTGCATCGACGCGCCAGTCGCTACCGTCGTACCACGTGAACTCCATCGCCGCTTCGACGGGGTGGTCATCGTGGTACGCGCTGTCCGGGAGTGGGCCGTCATCGACGCGGTCGTCGAGATCCGAGTCGGAGTCGCTGGGGGTATCGGGGCCGGCGCTCGCCGTGCCGATTGCTCCGAGGCCGACGGTTGCTGCGGGGATCGTTTTGAGGAGTTGACGCCTTCTCATATCTGAGAGTTTCTCACCGTAGTCTTAAAACGATTTCAACCGGAGTCGCTGCGCGGTGATGTTAACCTTCGGTGTTCCGTCCCGGGTTCTTGCTTCGAAGAAGGTGGTGGGGCTCTCGCCCCGACCCCACAAGAAACCACAAGTATTAAGTAGCCAATGTCGAATGGTTGTAGTAGAACGATGACAACATCAGTCACCGACGAAATGCGTGAAGTAGCACGGAGCAAAGACCGAGACAAAGCCGCCCGCCTTGCCGATGACGCGTGGGAACGCGGCGAAGACGGATGGGCGAAGGCTTTCTCGCTTCGGGCGAGCGGCCACATCTCGTGAACCGCCTCGGGGTCAAGCCCCGAGGCACTCGCCTTGCTTTCTCTGTAGAACCGACCGCTGAACCGACCACCACATTTCTTCCGACCCAAAATTTCGAAGGCACAGTACCCGTTCGCGGAGCTTAACCGCCATCGGTCGAAAACTACCGGCAGTGAACCGAAGACAGTTCATCGCCGGAAGTGGCGCGAGTGTTCTTGCTTTCACAGCGGGATGTACCATCATCGACGGGAACGGGGGAACCGATCCAGCGGAGTACGAGACGCCCGAAGAAGTCGTTGAAGCGTTCGTTGAGGCTCGAACCAACGCGGACATCGAAACTATGAACGCGCTGGTTCACCCGGACGAGCCAATGGAGTACGATGAGGACACGCGAGAAACCCTCGAACAATTCGATATTGTGGTCGAGGAGATAGAACTCGTCAGCGAGGCCGACGACAAGGTACAGTTCGAGGTAACGGTCACGCAGGAGTTCGTCGGTGAACCGGAAGAGGATCCTGGGTGGCCCGAAGAGGACACGAACCCGTACACAGTGGTGCCGGACGACGACGGTAACTGGCGACTCTGGTTCAGTAACTAGTTCGGTTCCTTCGGTGTCGAGTCGTTCCGGTTGCGGCGTGGGTGTTCGCTCACTGATCAGTGGGAGCGGTGAGCGTACCATCGTCTTCGAGTTCGGTGGCGAGGGGCCAACCGCGTTCGTCCGGCGGGCACTCTTCGACGTGCGATCGCTCGTAGACGACCCAGAGGCGAGTACCGCAATGGATGCAGTCGGCGCGTCTGCGGATGCGCATCGGGTCATTGGTTTCGCCGTACATTTCCTTCTCGTTCAGCTCGTGGCCGGTTGGGTTGTCGGGACAGTCGGACATTGCGTTTTCAGCTACGATGGCCGGGATATTGGTGGTATGCGTTGCCCCGCCAGAGCGTCTTTACCCAAAGTTTTAAGTATGTGTTCTGTGGTGGTGTAGTACGAGCAGCAGTCACAGGGTGGAGTGTTCAAGGCCACCGCCGAGCAACGCCGAGCAAAGCGGGATGAGAACTCAACAGACACTCGAACGTGAAGACGACAACATTGAGCGGGAAGCTGAGCGATTCGTTGAGTTAGAAGACGACATTCGCGATGCACGCGAACGTGTTGAAGAGTCAGAGGATGCGGACGTCGAATTCGACATCAGGCCGTCGACGCTACTGTCTCGAACGAAGCGAGTCGTTACGAGCGACGTGCAAAAAGCACGGGTCGTCTCCGCGGAACGGCGCGGGAAAAGCAACGTGCGCCTCCGATTCGAGTACGACGGTGAAATCGTGGAGAAGCGATTGCCGTTCCCGGACAATCCGACCGACGGAACGGAGCCACTCGTGCGGTTGTGTCGTCGCGATGGCGTTCCAGTCACCAAGGTCGCCGATCTCGAATACGTCCCTGTCATCGAAACTTGTTCGGAGGTCAAGATCCTCCTTCCGCCGTCGCGTGAGGAGTCACGGGTCAACCTTCAGGTAACCGATGGGACGGCACTCGAGTTCGACCTCGAGACGTGGGAATCGAGGTGGAAGCGATGGACACGCCGCGTCCAACAATTGTTCCTGTTTACCCCGCTCATCTCCGGGAAGCCCGGTGCAATGAAAGTCGAAGATGAACAGTCCATCGTCGGCTTTCTCGCCCTCGGTTGCCTTTCACTGCTGGTGTTCATAGCAGGTGCGGCGACTGGAACTAGCGTCGGCGCGGGATTGGCGTTCGTGCTTGCCGTCGGTATGTTGGTCGGGGGTATGTGGGCTGTGATGGCGGCTGAGGCGGGCGAAGACTTCGAGACGGTGTGAATCGCGCCACGGTGAGGCAGCCGTGAAAACGGGCCTTCAAGCCTACCCGCCGGCAAGACTCGGGAAACGGCGATGAGTGCAGAACGAACGATTGAACGTGAGGTGTCTGACGATGATATTGAGAAGGAAGCAGAGCGGTTCGTCGAACTGGAAGACGACATTCGAAACGCTCGCGAGAACACCAGTGGCGAGGAAGAGGATGTCGATATTATGGTGGACGCAACCGCGACTGCCGCAGCGCGACGAGTGAAGAGTGGGGTGCGGCGAGTGAAGTGGTGGTCACGCACCGGTGTTCGTCGGGCGTCCGTCGTCTCCTCGGAGCGCCTGGGAACGAAAGTGTCCCTGCGCATCGAGGTGGACGGAGAGATTAGAGAGCGTCGGGTGCCGTTTCCGGATGATCCGACCGACGGAAGGGAACCGCTCGTGCGGTTGTGTCGGTGGGCGGGCGTTTCTCCAGATCGAATCGCTGACCTGGATGCGGTTCCGGTTGTTGGCAAGGGCGATAGAGTCGAAGTTCTTGTACCACCTGGGCGTGACGAAAACCGGGTTGAAATCAGGCTCCCTGGTGGTTTTCCAGCACGGTTTTCCATTGAATCGTTGGAGTCGAAGAAACGACGATGGATGCGTCGCTTTCAGCGTGTTCTCCTGTTGACGCCCGTTCTCCAGGGACGCCCTGGGAATATGGAAGCTGGTGCGGGGCGGGCACTCGGTGGTTCGGTTACGATTGGGTTCGTGGCACTGGTTGCAGGGGTTACCGTGGGGCAATTGGCCTTAGGAGTCGGTGGGGGGATTATCGGTGGCCTTCTCGGGGTTCTGCTTGGTGCCGTGGTGTTTTCGGCGTGCGCGGACGCGGATTTCGGCGACGATTTCGACACGTTCCGTCATTGAACGTCGGTGTTTGAGCCTTCGAATTGTTGGATGGCGATGTTTCGTGGATGTTCGGATCCCCGACAAAGTTATCATATGTTCGTTATTATGATCTCGTGGGCGGGGATCTGGGACGGCTCATCCGCACGAACCTTTGGTCGGGGTTGGCCCCGCCCCTTTTCGTTCCCCTGTGAGGTGGTTTTGCGCCCCCGTGATGTCGCTTTCACACCCACTGAACTAACCCCAAGTTTTATTATATGGTGTTGTGTTGATGGCAGTATGCCAGAAAGTCACCCGCGGGAGATCGACGGCCGCGCGGTCATCGACACCCGCGAAACGGTAGGCGGCACCACCGTCTACGTCGTCGACTGCGGCGACGATCACTACGCTGATGTCACCGCCGATGGCGCCGAAGTCACGATCTACCCCCTGGCCGACCCCGACGGCACGGGTGTCAACGACTACGTCCAAACGGATCCTGACGGAGCCAGCTACATCACCGAGACGGAGGCCAGCCGTATGCTCGACCGCGCCGTCGAAATGATCGGCATCCTTCCCGATGGCACTGTCTGCGGCGCCCTCGCTCACGGAACCGTCGTCTGGCCCCACCCTGACCGCGACTACGCGAGCTACCGCGACACGCCCTTCGAAGAGGCCATCCACAGCTTCGTTTCCCCCACCCTCGCCAAACCCCACGTCGAAGCCAACCGCTACGCCATCGACGGCGACCTCGAAGTCGGCCACACCGAAGGTGTCCTCCGCTGGGTGAACCTCCGGCGTCACGGTGTCGACGAGGACGATGCGCACGACCTTTCCGAGCGGTGTGCCCGCCACTTCACCAGCGGTGGGCTTCCCGTTCCCGCGCCGATCCTCGTCCGCGAAGGCGAACTCTACGCTCACGAGGCCTACGTCGACGCTGTCGGCGATATGGTCGCCGCCGAGGCCGCCCTGTAACGTGACGTAGTCCGATAGAATCGGCCCCTTAACTCACGAGTTCGTGGATGTGTGCGCACAAATTGCGCACAAAACTTTATTTCGTAGGGAAGAGTCCGACCTTGTATGCCGACTTCAAAGGCGGCCGCGATCGTTCTAGCCGATAAGGGTAGTCTCGTCGTTTCGGATCTAGACGATCCGAACATCGTTATCAAACATATCGACGGTGCGATGATGCGCCTGTCACCGCTGAAAAACGATGAGGCGCCGTTTGGGAACTTATGGCACGTCCAGTTCCGTCATGAACTGGATGTTACGTGGAACAGTGGAGGCGCCCACGGAACCCTTTCGGGAGCCGTACTCGAGTTAACGGATGCGCAAGCGTTCGGAATGCGCGAGGGTGATGAAACGGTGACTCTCGCTACGTACTCTGACCGACCCAGGGCTCCGGGTGAGATTTGCGAAATTGAGTCCCTTGACCAAGGGGCTGTCCTCGTCGACTCGGAGGAGCATCTCCCGGTCACCTTGCATCTCAGGACGGGCGAATACTGGCGCGCTCGTCGGATGGATGTCCACCCTAAGGATCTCCCTACAGAAAATGAACCGGGCGAAGAAGGATTCCACGAGGCCGATGGAACGTACGTCATTGAGCGGAAGCGCGATGATGTTGGGTCGTGGGAGATTGAGGAAACCTATTCGACAGGCGACGATATGGAGTTCCCCACCCTCATCGAGAGGCTTTCGGAGAAGGCTGGCATACCGATTGCGGATTCACCGTCCGCCAAAGAAATCGAGGCGACAATAGAGGAGGTTGCGCCATCTTTCGATCAGGCCTGGTAGCTCACCGAAAGCCGGTTCTGTTTCGCCCTCCCGGCATACCGACGGTTGCGTTTTTCAGTTGCCGGTGCGGCAGTTGAGAACATACGCGTTCAGCATCCCGCTTGACCGATCGCGGTCAAGATGCCAACCGGTCTTCCGGTAGAATCGGTTCGCTTTCGCCCAACCGACGTGTGCCTTCGCCAGCAGTTCGTCGCGCTCCGTCCCGGCACGAATTTCGTCAACAAGCGCGGACGCGACGCCCGTGCATTGGTGGTCTTCGGCGACGTGGAGGAACGCGATTTTGCGGTAGTCGGCGTCCGCCGGGGTCGAGGTTGCGGCAACGCCGACCAGTTCGCCGTCGCGGTGCGCGGCGGCGTACGTGTAGGCCTGGGCGGCGTCGTCGTTGATCTCGTCGAAGAACCGTTCGAGGAACGAGACGAGTTCTTCGGAGGCGTCCAGGCCGGTGGTGATCGACGCTGTGGGGAGTTGATCTGCCGCCATAACTCACCATATGGCTACACGTAAGTTAATACTTGTGCTTATTGTGTAGGGTGGTTCGGGATGAACATACACTCAACAATCGGAACCGACATCCCTGCGGGCGCAGCGATCAGACCGCTTGGGGGAGGAGTTCCTCACTGTGTTCCCACACTTGGTCGAGTGCCTCCACGACTTCCGCAGTGCAATCGAAATGGCAACACACGTCCCTGTTGTAACCGTCGAGCGTGATCGTCTGGAACCTGATGGTGAGGTCATCGGACGTTACCGAGTTACCGCAGGCGACGCACGCGTCGGAATACTTACCGAGTGCGTAGCTGTGCTTCGCTTCGATCACCTTGACACTCCCGTTATCGACGACCTTGGCGTAGAGTTCAGCACCGTTGCCGTTGAACCGTTCGAGTGCCATCGCGAGGTCGTCGACGCCGCTGATCGACACCCACGCCTCGACCCCCTTGCTTCTCAGCAACACCGCCCACTGCCCAGGCCACACCTTCCGATCGTACCGACTGATGCAGGCAGCGGGCTTCTCGATCTTGTCGAGGTAGATCCCACCAATCTCGCCGGCATCAAGGAGTTCGATTGGGTCGGTCATACTCAACCGGTTGTAACTGCGAGGTCAAGTACTCTCGTCTTCCTGCGGGTTCGCCTGTCGCCACGCCCGGGAGAACTCGGTCGGTGGAATTGCCTGGCGCAACCGGGAAGGGATCTGCGTCGAGGGGTGCAGGTTGAGGTCGTACTCGTCGGCGTTGTTCAGGAAGTGTCGGGCGGTGCCGATGTACTCGACCCAGGCATCGTCTCGCTCGAACTCGTCGCTCACGCGGTCGCTGTGCAGGGCGTCTTGCTTTCCGTCGCCCTCGACGTAGTGGATGCGCGGCTTCCGACGGGCGTCGGCGTAGTGGGTGACGAGGACGTGAAAATCGTCGGTGACCTCTTCGTCGATGAGGTGGATCACGCGGAGTTCGTTGTCGTGAACGCGAACGGCGCGATCAAAGTCAGCGAGTTGGCGGCGTTCGCCGTCGTCCAGCGGCGGGTCAAGGGGGGCCTCCTCGACTTCGTCTTCGCGTAGCCAGACGCGGAGGATGTCTCCGTGCCATTCGCGTTCGATGCTCTCTGGATTCGTCTCTTCCATTCGTCTGTTGGTTGGTGGGCGGGTTTGAAGCGGGTTGTGTTGAGTGTTTGCTGTTTTGTAGGCGGTGGATTGCATCACAGAGTGATGCGATTCACGCCCGCCGTAAACGGCGGGATTCTCTCGCTGTTAGAATAGGCTCCCGTAGAGTTCAACCCGTGGCAACTTACTCCGAAGCCAAGTGTGGCAAATATCTCCTCTTTTGTTTCGGATAATCGAAATGGGAAGATGCGTCGGTCTGAAGTCCAGCAGCGATACGCAGCCTAACCATCCACGCCTGTTAACGATACGATCCGACCGCAGCCGCGTCTCGTTCGGTGAGGGCGTTGTCGATCTCGTGTGGGCGTTCTTGAGCCGAGTTGCGGGGCAAATGCGATGGAAAGTCCGCTGAGGGGTGAATGCACCACGTTTACAGCGGAAGTAGTGGGGTGAGTTGAGGAGGGTCGGGCGTTAACGAGTCTATCCGTGTGAACCGCGCCGGTGGTTCACTCGTCGGGCGGGATGAGGAAGGGGTAGTCGTCTTGGACGGGTTCGCGCAGTTCCCAGCCCTCTTCGTCGAGTTCGCGTAGTTCCTCGGCGCGCTGTTCGAGCATCTGTGCCATCTCTTCGATGGTTTCGGCGTCATCGAGCGTCCATTTCGCTCTCTCGATTCGGTCTTCCCGGCCGTCGTTTGTTGTCCCGGTCATTTCGTCCGGTGATACAGCCAGTAGTAATATAAAACTTGTGGTTGTACGCCTGGCACCAGAACCACAAGTATTAAAATGGTTAATGGGAATGGTTATACTATGATGACACACGAGACGCTACTTGGACGAGTTGCGCGCATCCCGCGGTGGAAGTTCGGCCTGGCTGCGACCGTCTGTTTCCTCATCGCGGGGATGGCGTACCTTCACCGCGGCGACAACGTCCACGCCGCCGCGTTGTTCATCCTGACCGCCGCCACTGCCTACCGGATGCAACGGAAACTGGAGGAATAGTGGAGCGGTCAGATGAAGAACGCCGACTCGCCGGTTCACGTCATTCGCCCGTGATCGCTTATTACGCCGTTGAGATACGCGGTGGCGATCCGGAGGATGTGGTGGCGGAGGGAGAGTTGTTCGAGGATCTCGTCGCTGAAGAAGTTGAGTACCTCGTTGAGTGGGCGGTGAACCGCCTCGGGGTCAAGCCCCGAGGCTTCTGTCTTCCCGCAGTTTAGTCGGACACTCCCACCGTCCTCGACGCCACACCCCGAGATGGGTCACGGTCGTCTCGAACGGACGGGTGGGTTGCGGTCGGGGCGTCCACGGCCCCCGATGCCCGCCGTCGCACCTTCCGAACTTGTGGAAGACTGTTGAGAGCAGGCACATTCCAATCTTGATGCTTCTTGATGCCTTTTACGGCGATGTTGACGCTTGCACCTCGGTCACTGTGGTCTTGATGGGAACAGCCCTTGCACTTGAACCGCTTCTTGTTCCGATTCGCACGCTCCGTATGCCCACACATCGGACACCGTTGACTCGTGTACTCGGGATTAATCCATCCAGTCGGGATGCCCTCGAACGACGCCTTGTACGACGTGTAGTATTGGAGGGCGCGGAACGGGAGGTGGTGCAAGCGTCGGTTCATCCGTGTGCCGTAGTCGAT
>LKMJ01000600.1_pt1 | contig 28460 bp, 25 predicted proteins | sample 643391 | NCBI WGS metagenome assembly LKMJ01 (sample SAMN04112250, study PRJNA286221) | soda lake metagenome | biome: soda lake; feature: Kulunda Steppe; material: water; isolation source: sample PL-Br10 brine of Picturesque Lake | place: Russia: Kulunda steppe | collected 2010-07 | reverse complement strand
TCATTCGAAGCCGATCCGGACCGTCTCGCCGGCGGCGAGTCCGAACGCCTCGTCGCCACGACCGCGGTTGACCGCACACTCGACGTTACCGTGGCTTCCGACGGTCACGACGGGCGTCCCGACCTCGGCGTGGGCGTAGGAGGGTACGACCGGTCTCGTGTTCCCCTCGATCCGGACCGTCCCGTGACCCTCCAGAACTTCTCCCGGCACGTTCGTGATGACGTTCCCGAAGCCGTCGACGACGAGAACGGTCCCGACCGCTAGATCGTCCCGGATTTCGGGCTCGGGAAATCTGAGGTCGACGACGTCATCGACGGGCGAAAGCGATCCGATCTCCGGGAGCCGGGCGGCGTCGACCCCGTGGACCTCGGCCGCCGCAGGGGCGAAGACGTCCCGGCCGTGAAAAGTCGCACTTCGGGGCTCTTCGACCGCGATTTCGTACGCCTCGATCGCGTCGGCACCTGGTCCGGTCGCGTCGGCGAGTTCACGGGCGGGCGGACACAGCACGCCGTTGTCCGGCCCGACGAGGACGTGATCGCCGGCGCGAACGACGAGAGCGGAACGATCGGTGCCGACGCCGGGATCGACGACGACGAGGTGGACAGCGGGCGGGAACTCCGGGAGCACCTGCGACAGCCAGAAGGCGCTCGCCGTGACGTCCTGTCGGGGGAAGTCGTGGGCGATATCGACGAGACGAGCGTCACAGCGCCGGAGGATGGCACCCTTCATCGCGGCGGGGTACGGCGACCCGAAATCGGAGGCGAGGGTGATCATCTACTCGTCGGCCGGATCGCCGCCGTGCTCGTTCGCGTCCGTCGCGGTGATCCGCTGGATCCGCTCGACGCCGTCGATCTCGTCTAAGACTTCGGCGACGGACTCGGGGACGAGCGACTCCCAGTCGCCGTCGGCCGCCATCCGCTCGCGGACTTCGGTTCCCTCGAACTCGTCGCGGTGATACATCGGCGACTGTCGGACCTCGATGCCGGCCTCCTCGAAGAGCCGGACGACGAGCGGGTTGTTCGAGTAGGCGACGTCGAACCCCGGACTCATCGACTGGACGTGGCTCACCCACACCGAGTTCCGGTTGAGGTCCTCGATCGGGACCGCGTAGGTCGTCATATCGATCCCCGCGAGCGCCTTCGTGATCATCATGATCCGCTCGCCCGCGGTGAACGGGTTCCGAACCGTGTGTGACTGGTCGGCGCTACCGATCCCGACGACGAGTTCGTCGATCTCCTCGCGGATCCGATCGACCATCGCGTGATGACCCTCGTGGAACGGCTGGAACCGCCCGATATAGAACCCCCGCGTCATATCGGACGGTGCGGGTGGGGATCTGATAAAGGCGGCGGGTCGGGTACGCCGGACGAGCGTACCCGATCGAGACCACCGCAGTAATGCGGTTTTGACCGCCGGCAGGGCGTGACTCGGGGAGAAAGTATATCAGTTGACAGTCCCTCGATACGGGTAACAGCAACGTTTCTATGAGCAACGAAAAAGAAGCGGAAGAGGCCACAGGCGCCGACGAGCGTCCCGAACGCGATCGCGATCCGGCGGCCGGTTCCGACGAATCCGCCCCGGAAGACGGGACGGGAGACGAACAGGACGCCGTCCCCGAGGAGTACGACCACGGGGACGATCCCGGTCGGGAGAGCGATCCGGACGGACACGACCCCGACGGCGTTCGGCACGGACCGGGGGGCGACGGGGCGTCGGGTAACGCGCAGCCGAACGGGCCGAGGAACTCCGGACCCCGCGGCGCCGAGGAACAGCTCGACGAGGACGAGGACCTCCTCGATGGCTCCGATCTCGGTAGCGACGTTCACGTCGACAGCGACATCGAGATCGACGAGGACGAGGAGGACAACCTCCTCGGCGGGCTCCAGATCGAGTCCAGCGAGGACATCAAGGTCCCGGATCGACTCGTCGATCAGGTCATCGGACAGGATCACGCCCGGGACATCGTTCTCAAGGCGGCCAAACAGCGACGCCACGTGATGATGATCGGATCACCCGGAACGGGGAAATCGATGCTCGCCAAGGCGATGAGCCAGCTGCTTCCGAAAGAGGAGCTGCAAGACGTCTTGGTGTACCACAATCCCGACGACGGCAACGAGCCGAAGGTCCGGACGGTCCCGGCAGGGAAAGGCGATCAGATCGTCGACGCCCACAAGGAGGAGGCCCGCAAGCGCAACCAGATGCGGAGCTTCCTGATGTGGATCATCATCGCCGTCGTCTTCGGTTACGCGATCCTCATCGCCCAGCAGCTACTTCTGGGTATCATCGCGGCGGGTATCATCTATCTCGCGTTCAAATACATGAGCCGAGGGTCGGACGCGATGGTGCCGAACCTGCTGGTCAACAACGCCGACCAGCAGGTCGCCCCCTTCGAGGACGCGACGGGTGCCCACGCCGGCGCCCTGCTCGGCGACGTCCGCCACGACCCCTTCCAGTCCGGCGGCATGGAGACGCCCAGCCACGACCGCGTCGAGGCCGGCGCGATCCACAAGGCGAACAAGGGTGTGCTGTTCGTCGACGAGATCAACACCCTTGATATCCGCTCCCAGCAGAAGCTGATGACCGCGATCCAGGAGGGCGAGTTCTCGATCACGGGCCAGAGCGAACGCTCCTCCGGTGCGATGGTCCAGACCGAGCCCGTTCCGACCGACTTCGTGATGGTCGCCGCGGGGAACCTCGACGCGATGGAGAACATGCATCCGGCGCTTCGATCCCGGATCAAGGGGTACGGCTACGAGGTCTACATGGACGACACCATCGAGGACACCCCCGAGATGCGGCGCAAGTACGCCCGCTTTGTCGCCCAAGAGGTCCAAAACGACGGTCGACTGCCGCCGTTTACCGACGATGCGATCGAGGAGCTCATCCTCGAGGCCCGCCGTCGGGCCGGCCGGAAGGGCCATCTCACGCTGGAGTTCCGGAACCTCGGCGGTCTCGTCCGCGTGTCGGGCGACATCGCCCGCGCGGAGGACCGCGAATACACCCGAAGGGATGACGTCCTCCGGGCGAAAGCCCGATCGCGGTCGATCGAACAGCAGCTCGCCGACGACTACATCGAACGCCGGAAGGATTACGAACTCACGGTCAACGAAGGCGACGTCGTCGGCCGAGTCAACGGGCTCGCGGTCATGGGCGAGGACTCCGGGATCGTCCTCCCCGTCATGGCGGAGGTCACGCCGAGTCAAGGCCCCGGCGAGGTCATCGCGACTGGCCAGCTCAAGGAGATGGCGATGGAGGCCGTCCAGAACGTCTCGGCGATCATCAAGAAGTTCTCCGACGAGGACATCTCCCAGAAGGACGTCCACATCCAGTTCGTCCAGGCCGGCGAGGGCGGCGTCGACGGCGATTCGGCCTCGATCACCGTCGCGACGGCCGTGATCTCGGCGCTGGAGGGGATCCCGGTCCGACAGGACATGGCGATGACTGGCTCGCTTTCGGTCCGGGGCGACGTGTTGCCGGTCGGCGGCGTCACCCACAAGATCGAGGCCGCCGCCAAGTCCGGCCTCAGCACGGTCATCATCCCGAAGGCGAACGAACAGGACGTGATGATCGAAGACGAGTACAAAGAGCAGATCGAGATCATCCCCGTCTCGCACATCTCCGAGGTGCTCGACGTGGCGCTCGCGGGCGAGCCCGCCAAGGACTCGCTCATCGATCGGCTCAAGAACATCACCGGCTCCGCACTCGAACAGCGCGAGGTCGGGCCGACCAACCCGAGCCCCCAGTAGAGCGTGACCCGGTGGGTCGCCTTCGCGGGGCTCACCCTGCTTTTGTTGACGATCCTTCTGTTCTCGGCTCGGGCTTCGACGCGTGTCGTCGACGAGCTCGCCGATACGGGCGATCCGACCGGAGCCGAACGGCTCCCCGACGGGGCCGACCACCTCGATGCGATCGACGCCCCGCCGCCGTCGACGCCGCAGGTCTCTAGGCGTGCGCTGTTCGCCAACGTCGCCCTCTCACACGGACTGTTCGCGGCCGTCCTCCTCGTCGGGATCGTCCTCGCAAACGTCCCGCTCTCCTCGCTCGGTATCGGGAGCGGGGCGGTTACGGGCGTCACGGCCGTCGGCGTCGGGGTAGCGATCGGCCTCTGTCTGGCGGTCGTCAACACCGTTGCCGGCGCGATCGCGAACGCGTTCGACGCCGATCCGAGCGGCCCGCTCCGTGAACTGCTCGCGCCGGACTCGATAGCCGGCTGGCTCGTCTTGCTTCTCGTCGTGTTGCCGATCATCGCCGGCTTCGAAGAACTGCTGTTCCGGGCGGTGTTGATCGGCGCCTTCTCCGTCGGGTTCGGTCTCTCGCCGTGGGTCCTCGCGGTCGGCTCTTCCGTGGCCTTCGCGGCCGGCCACGGCGCCCAGGGGTGGATCGGAATTCTCGCGACCGGGGTGATGGGGTTCGTTCTGGCGGCGATCTTCGTGGTGACCGGCAGCCTGCTGGTCGTCGCCGTCGCCCACTACGTCGTCAACGCCGTCGAGTTCGTCGTCATCGAAGGGATCGGATACGAGCCGTTCGGCGACTGAGCGGCGAGGAGAGGACAGGTACCGGCCGGTTTACTGGTCGTCTCTGTTCCCGTCCTGATCGGCGGAGAGTTCCGCCTCGAGGAGGCCGTAAAACGGTGCCGCACCGATGTCGACCGCCGGCCGGAACTCGTCGGGGATCGCGCGGGTGTTCCGGTAGAACGCCGATTCGGTCTCGGGGGTTTTCAGCGTCCCGTCGCCGATCTGGATGAGCGCCGGCGCCGTCGAGTTCAGCCCCCACTCCTCGAGTTCGACCCAGTCGGGGCCGAACCGGAAGAAAACGCCGAAGGAGAACTGCCCGGCCTTGACGGCCTGTGCTTTCGTCCGGAACCGGTGTGACTCCTCGGCCTCGAACTCGGCGTCGCTCATCCAGGCGACGACGGCCCCCTCCTCGTAGAGGACGAGATAGACGTCCCACGAGAGGCTCCGATCGAAGACCGCCCAGACGCTCCGGGGGCCGACGGTCCCGAACTCGACGCTGAAAGCGGGCCCATCGCGTCCCTCGCCGTCGGGTTCGAGGACGAACCGTCCGTCGTAGCTCGGGACCTGAACGCCGCGGTGATGGTAGACGAGCCCCTCGATCTCCGTCTCGGAGTCGACCGCGTCCCAGAAATCGAGCGCGCCCTGGGCGTCCAGTCGGTCGAAGAACTCCGGGAACGACCGGATCTCGCGTTCGAACTCGCCCTGCGGGGGGCGTTCGAAGCCGTCGGCCATCAGGCGGCCACCTCCGGGAACTCACGGCAGGTACGGATCGTGTTCGATCGAATCATGTCCTAACAGCGGGATTCGATACCGATGAGCGTTGCGTTCGTCCCTCGTCAAGGCCGAGCGCGCCGAGGACACACACCGGCGAAACGCTTCTGTGTCGCCAGCGCGCCAGTGAGCGTATGTCACTGACGATCGAAACGCCGGACCCGGATTCACCCTGTGCGTACTGCGGCTCGGAGATCTTCGATCACGATCCGATCTGTGTCCGGGACTGCACCGACGGCTGTGGGTCGCCGGCGTATTTCTGCAACTACGCGTGTCTCTCGACGCACATCGACGAGAACGGGCTGACGACGGGCAACGCGTGTCAGTGGTCGCCGGAGTAAAAAACGGCCGGCGACCGGACGCCACAAAAGAGCTATCACCGTGAGTCCCCCAACACAGGGTATGTCAGGACGCGCGGGCTCGGACTGCCCGGAATGTGACGGCCAGTTGCAGTCGATCGACGGGGGGATGATTTACCGCTGTCGGGACTGTGAGACGGAGTTCGACTCGGCCGACGTGTTCCTTATTTAGGTCGGCTACCGCTCGACGACGAGCAGCGCGACCCGCTCTAGAACGAGCGCTTCGAGCCCGGCGTCCGTCGCGTCGAGTTCGGCCGTGCCGATATCGTAAAAGGACCGAACCCGGGAGTCGTCGTACTCGCCGAGCGTCGGTTCGGGTGTGAGGTGCTCCCTGACGGCGTCGGCCGCAGCGGCCTCGTCTCCGGGGCCGTCGACGGCGACGACGAGCGGCGGCTCGCCCGCCGACACACCCATCTCGAGAGCCCGGTCGATCTGTCGTCTGCCGGCCGCATAGAGCGTCATCTCGACGCCCCGGTCGCGGGCGATCCCGTCGCCGCGGGCGCGTTCGCGGTCAGCCAGCTCGAGGGCGCGTTCGAGATGCCGTCTCGAAACCACGTACCGGGCGTCGAACGCCTGGACGGTCACGCCGTGCGTGTCGCCGATCGAGGTGAGTGTCTCGACGAACGATTCGACGGTTCCGAACCGATCGCCGCCGATCCGGACGGTTCCCTCGATCAGTTTCACGGCCGATCACCGCCCATCAGAAATCACCGAGGCTGGACTGGTCCTCCTCCTCGTCGGAGGTCGGCTCGCCGTCGATCGATGGGGTCGGAGCCGCGGCGGCATCGGGCGTCACGTCGTCCATTCCGGGGTCGCGGTGACCGGCCGCCTCGAGGACGTTCTCCGCCGTCTTTTCACGGCCCCGAAGCGCGCCGAGGACGACGGCCTTGTCCGCGTTCCGGAGATCGGCCCGCGTCTCGATCCCGGCGTCGTAGAGCCGTCTGGCCCGTTTGCGGCCGACGCCCCGGACGCCGGCGAGATCGATGAGTTCCTCGCCGACGCCGTGTTCGACGCGCTGTCGGGCCTCCCGGATCGCACCGACACTGTCGAGGCCCAGCTCGTCGGCCAGCGATTCCGCGGCCCCGAGCAGCCACTCGGCGGTGTCGACCTTGCCGCGGATGTCGCCGGGGCCGACGCCGTAGCGTTCGGCGATCGCCTCCTCGTCGAGTTCGCTCGCCCAGTCTTCGAGCATTCGGGCGGTCTTCAGTGCCGACAGCCAGTCCTCGAAGCGTTCCTCCTCGAACTCGCTCGGGAAATCCCCGATGAACTCCGTTTCGCGCTCGTAGGCCAGCATGGTGTACTCCTCTCGATCCCCCGAGCGCAGGTAGAGCTCGTACATGTCGGGGGTCCGGGAGACGAGGTGATACAGCCCGAGGACCGTCGGATCGATCGCACCGTCGATCCCGTCGATGATCTCGGCGGCGCTCATCGGATCGAGATACAGCCGCGAGACGGTGTGGCCGAGGTTCGTCGCCTCGAGCGCACCGTCCCGCTCGATGAACCCGTTGCGCTCGAGATACTCCAGCGTCGAGTCGACGATCCGTTCCAGGTTGTCGCCGCCGTCGGCGTCCTGTCGGTACTGGGTCGCGTACAGTGTCTGATCGAGAAACGCCAGAAGTGCCTCCCGCGAGTCGGCAAAGCCGGAGGCGATCGTCGCGAGCAGGTGGGTCCGCATCGAGGGTTCGCGGGCGAGTTTCGACTCGACCGGTTCGGGGTCGGCCCAGACGTACCGATCGAGCAGTTCGTCGAGTTCGTCGTGGCTGTTGGCCAAAAGCAAGGCCTCGCCGTAGGGGTCACGCCCCGGCCGGCCAGCCCGACCCATCATCTGGTGGACCTCGAGCACCGAGAGCGGTTTCATCCCGCCGACATCGCCCGAGTACCGCCGCCAGTCGCGGACGACGACGCGTCTGGAGGGCGTGTTCACGCCGGCGGCGAGCGTCGGCGTCGCGGCGATTACCTTTATCAGCCGATCCCGAAAGGCGTCCTCGACGAGCGAGCGGTGTTCGCTCGAACAGCCCGCGTGATGGAAGGCGGCGCCCTTCTCGACGCAGGCCGCGAGGTCCTCGCTCGTTTCGGTGTCGGAGACCCCCCGGATCTCCTCGGCCAGCGCCGCGAGCTGGTCGCGTTCATCGGAGTCGATCCCGTCGGCGGTCGTGTTGGCGAGCCGTTTCGCCGCCCCCTCGGCGTTGCGCCGGGAGTTGACGAACACGAGCGTCGATCCGCCCTCCGAGAGCGTCTCCCTGACGATCGCCTCGGTCGGTTTCTCGCTGGATTTCACCCGAAGCTCGCGCTGGGAGCCGTCGCCGAAATGCAGCGCCTGTCCGTAGTGGACGCCCTTTCGCAGTTCGATCGGCCGCCACGTCGAGTCGACGAGTTCGGCGTCGAGCCACTCGGCCATCTCGTCGGCGTTGCCGACGGTCGCCGACAGCGCCACGACCTGAAGGTCCGGGTTGATCCGTCTGAGCTTCGCGAGCGTCACCTCCAGCGTCGGCCCGCGGTTCGGGTCGTCGACGAGATGGACCTCGTCGGCGACCACACAGTCGAGCTCATCGACCCAGGGTGCGCCGTTTCTGACGAGCGAGTCGACCTTCTCGCTCGTGGCGACGATGACGTCCTTGTCGGCGAGCCACTCGCCGGTGTCCTCGTAGTTGCCGGTCGCGACGCCGATCGAGACGCCGTCGGACTCGAACGCCGAGAACTCCTCGCGCTTTTCGCTCGCCAAGGCCCGAAGCGGGACGATATACAGCGCCTTCCCGCCGCGTTCGACCGCCGACAGCATCGCGAGCTGTGCGATGAGTGTCTTCCCGCTGGCGGTCGGGACCGAGGCCACGAGGCTCCGACCCTCGGCGATGCCCGCCTCGACGGCCTCGGCCTGGGGCGGGTACAGCGACTCGATACCCCCCTCACGGAGGTGCTCGGCGAACCACGACGGGACGCCGGAAACGTCGGCAACGTCCATTGTCGTTCGGTTGTGCGTCACCGAATGTAAATGATCGTATCGCCGCCGAGTCGGCCGTCGGTATCGAGCGTGGAACACCCCAAAACGATTTTTAAACGGCGAGGAGAACTCCCGGTAATGAGTCCGGACCTTCACGAGAAACCCGTCGCCGGCGGAGGGACTCACGTTCTGCACGTCGACGACGAGCGGTCTATTCTCGATCTCACCGCCGCGTTCCTCGATCGCGAACTGGAGTCGGTCTCGGTCACCACGGTGACGAGCCCCGACGAGGCGCTCGGCCGGGTCGAAAGCGAGCGCTTCGACTGCGTCATCAGTGATTACGATATGCCCGCGATGAACGGGCTCGAACTGTTCGAGAGGATCCGGGAGGACCATCCGCTCGTCCCGTTCGTCCTCTACACCGGCAAGGGAAGCGAAGAGATCGCGAGCGATGCGGTCAACGCCGGCGTCACCGGCTACTTTCAGAAGGGCGGTTCCGACCAGCAGCGCCGACTCGCGAACCGCGTCAGGCAGGCGGCAGCGGAGTACCAGACCAAAATCGAGGCCGACCGGTATTCGACGGTGCTTCGGGCGCTCGAATATCCGATCTACGTCGTCGACGAGATGGGGGTGTTCTCCTACGTCAACGACGCCTTCCTCGAAATGACCGGCTACGACCGCGAGGAGATCATCGGCAGCAAGACGGACGTCATCAAGGACGAAGCGGCCGTCACGGAGGCCGAAAACCGGCTCGGAACGATACTCTCCTCGGAGGGGCCGGACATCCAGCAGTTCGGGGTCGAAATCGTCCCGAAGGAGGGCGAGCCGATCCCGTGTCGCGACCACATGGGCGTGCTCCCCTACGATGGCGAGGAGTTCCGCGGCAGCGTCGGCATCCTCCGGGACGTTTCCGACGAGACACAGCGCGAAGCCGCACTCGAACGCCGGACCCGGGCGATGGACGAGGCCCCGATCGGGATCGCGATCACCGACCCCGACCGGAAGGACAACCCGATGATGTACGTCAACGACCACTTCGTCGAGATGACCGGCTACCCCGAGTCGGAGGCGGTCGGCCGGAACTGCCGGTTCCTGCAGGGGCCCGAAACCCGGGCGGAAGCCGTCGGCGAACTCCGGCGGGCGATCGACGCGGGCGAGGCGACCACGGTCGCGCTCCGGAACTACCGCAAGGACGGCGAGCTCTTCTGGAACCGGGTCACGATCAGCCCGCTTCGCGACGAGTCCGGCGAGATCGTCCACTGGGTCGGCTTCCAGGAGGACATCACGGAGTACAAAGAGCGCGAACAGGAGCTCGAGCGCCAAAACGAGCGCCTCGAACAGTTCGCCGGGATCGTCTCACACGATCTCAGATCCCCGATGAGCGTCGCCACGGGCCGTATCGAGCTGGCGAAAGACGAAATCGAAGGGGAGAGCCCGGACCTCGAGGCCGCCCTCGATGCGCTCGAACGGATGGAAACGATCGTCGATGACACGCTCACGCTGGCTCGACACGGCAACACCGTGGGTGAGCTGGCGGCCGTCTCGCTGGCGTCGACGGCCGAGGAGTCCTGGCGAACGACTGACACCGACGACTCGACGCTCGACACCCTCGACGACCTCGGGTTCTACGCCGACGCCGACCGGCTTCGGACGCTTTTACAGAACCTCTTCGGAAACGCCACGAGACACGCGGGACCGGGGGCGGAGGTCCGCGTCGGCGTCATCGATAACGGGTTTTTCGTCGCCGACGATGGCCCGGGGATCCCGGCGAACGAGCGCGAGCAGGTCTTCGAGCCCGGATGGACGGACGACGAGGACGGCACCGGATTCGGCCTCGCGATCGTCAGAGAGATCGCCGAAGCCCACGGCTGGTCGGTCAAGGTGACAGAGAGCGAAACCGGCGGAGCGCGCTTCGAAATCACCGGCGTGACGAGGACGAAGTGAGGTGAGCTGTCGCCCCGTTCGCGTCGTGAACGCGAGTCACGCCGGCCCGTCACACATTTACTCCCCTCGGTCAAAAGAGAGGTATGAGAGTCAGGTTCGACCGTGAGACCTGTATCGGGATGTTCCAGTGCGCCGCCGAATGGGACGCCTTCGAAGAGAACAAAGACGAAGGGAAGGCCGACCTCGATGGCGGCGAGGAGACGGAGCCGGATATCTTCGAGCGCGAAATACCGGCCGAGGACGAACTCGACGCGAAGTTCGCCGCCCGGAGCTGTCCGGTCGACGCGATCGAGATCTACGACGAGGACGGCGAGCAACTGGTCTGAGAGGGCGGTGGGGCGGTGGGATCGGCGCCGGACGTTCGTCACTTGAACCGGAGGAACTGCCGATCGTACTGCGGGTCGCCCTGTCGGGGGTGGATCAACACGAACGACGCCAGCGGCAGCGCCGAAAGCGTCCCCGGGAGCCCCCTGAGTGCCGGATCCCATCCGACGTCGCCGCGTCGCGGCGAGATCACGACCACGAGGTCGTCCGCGTCGGCGTGCGTCGCCAGACGGTCCTCGAGCGCTGCCCATCCGGAGACCGGATCGAACGTCGCGTCGACGGACGGCTCGACCAGCCCGTACAACCGTTCGAACTCGCGTTCGGTGGCCCCGACCGGCGCCACACTGACCCCGGCACCGACTCTGTCGGCCGTCTTCTTCGCGAAGTGGACCGCCTCGAAGAACCCCTCGTGGTGTTCGATCCCGGCCGGTAAAACGAGATGGATCTGCCGGGTCGTGTTCACCGGCTGTCCGAGCCGAGCGATCAACACCGGAAGCCGAGTGAGTTCGAGAACGCGGTCGATAATCGTCCCGAAGATCCGGTTCCGGATCGATCGCCGGCCGTCCCAGCCCAGAAGAACCAGATCCGCCTGCACTTCGAGGGAGCCGCGCACGATCCCCGAGGCCACGTTCCGGCTGACTCGCGTCTCGGCTCCGATCGGGATTTCGGCTTCGTCACCGATCTCTCTGAGAGCGTCGAGTTCGGCCTGTCTCTGGGCAACCGCCGCCTCCGTCTTGCCGTCGTCGTTCGGCTGGATGACGGTGAGGAGATGGAGCGGTTCGGTGCTTTCGTCGGCTCTGAACAGGAACGCCAGTTCGACGAGTCGTCGCTGACGGTCGGCGTCGTCCGAAAGCACGAGCATCACGTTCGGGTCCTCGAGTTGCCCGTCGCCGTCGCCGATCTCTCGCGACAGCGCGAGCGCGTTGCCGTAGCGTTCGGTCACGACCGGGCTGATCACGGCCGACACCAGCAGCATGAGGACGACGGCGTTCAGGATCGCATCGCCGAACAGGCCGACATCGTGGCCGACGAGCGTGATCGCAAGCGCCGCGGCGGCCTGACCGATCGAGAGGCCGAAGACGGTCCCGACCTCGTTCCTGTCGTACCCCCACAGGCGACCGACGCCGATCGCCGAGACGGCCTTCGTGAGAAGCATGACGCCGGTGATGGTACCAGCGGCGAACAGCGTGTAGGGGCCGTCGAAGAGAACGTGGAGATCGACCAGCATGCCGACGTGGATGAGGAAAAACGGGATGAAGAAGGCGTTCCCGACGAACTCGATCCGGTTGCGGAGCGGGCCGCCGTCGGAGACGAGCTGATTGAGCGCGAGCCCGGCGGCGAAGGCGCCGAGGATCGGTGACAGATCGAGGAGTTCGGCGAGGGCGGCCGCCGCGAAGATGACGACCATGACGAACAGGAACTCGAAGTAGCTCTCCTCGTTGAACGTCCGGAAGAACCACCGCGAGACGGGTTTGACGGTCAACAGGACGGTGCCGAAAAGGACCGCAAGCGAGACGGCGATGCTCGCGAGGAGTCCGACTGTCAGCCCGCCGCCGACGGCGCCGACCGCGATCGCAAGGACGACGAGCGCCAGCGTGTCGGTGAAAAGGATACCGCCGAACACGGCGGTGACGGCGTCGTTGTCGGTGATACCGTACTGGTTGACGATCGGGTAGCTCAACAGCGTGTGTGAGGCGAAGACGGCCGAAAGGAGCACGGCCGCCCACGTGCCCAGGCCCAGCAGGTGGATACACGCGAGGATGCCGACGACGAAGGTGAACCCGAAGCTCGCCAGCCCGAAAACGGTCGCTGCTTGCGGGTCCGCTTTCAGACCCCGAATATCGAGTTCGAGCCCGACGGTAAAGAGCAAATAAACGAGGCCAACGGTCCCGAGCAGTTCGATCGCGTTGACGTGTGCGACGATTCCGGCACCGCCGGGGCCGAGTACGACGCCGAAAAGCAGGATGCCGACGATTCCCGGGAGACCGAGCCGCCGGATCGCGAGCGGGCCGATCAGGAACGCCACCATCGCGAGCGCGAACACCAACACCGGCTCTTCCAGCGGAAAGGTGGGAATATCGATGAGTGCGGGCCGAACGTCGGGCGTCCGCTCCGGAACGGTGTCGACGAGGATCGAGCCGTATTCGTTCATTGGAAAACCTCCATCGAGGCGATCGGCGGGTATGGCCACATCTCGGAAGGTCGGATTTAAACAGTACCGGTTCACTCAGGATGCGGCCCCGGGCGTACCGACCGCTCCAGCCACACGGGAATCGGCGTAACGGTTATGTTCTCTCGCCGGGTCGGTTTTCAGTAGAGTGACACACCATGTCAGGGAACGATAGTTCGGGCAACGGCCGGCTCTGTGAGTGGGCGCTCCTGACGGGTGAGCGCCTCCCCGAGGAGTACGAGCCCTGCGTTCCGAGCGGCGATCGACGGTAAAGACGGGTCGCCGAATCAGCTGATCTTCTCGTACTGCTCGGAGAGTTTCTCCGCGGCGTCGTCCATCAGTTCGGACTCGTAGTCGGTGAGATCCCACTCGACGACTTCCTCGACGCCGTCGGCGCCGAGTTTGACCGGCACGCCGAAGGCCGTGTCCTCGTAGCCGTACTCGCCGTCCAGCACGAGCGATCCGGGGAGAACCTCTCCGGTGTCCTCGAGCACCGCCTCGACCATGTGAGCGACGCCCGTCGCGGGCCCCCACTGGGTCGCGCCCTTCCGGGAGATGACGTCCATCGCCGACTCTTGGAGGTCGCCGGTGATCGCCTCCTTTTCGGCGTCGTCGAAGGTCGGGTCGGCGCCGTCGACACGGACCTTCGAGAAAACGGGGACCTGTGCGTCGCCGTGCTCGCCGAGGATCGTCGCGTCGACGTTCCTGACGGGGGTGTCGAAGCGCTCCGAGAGGACGTACCGGAACCGGGCCGAATCCAGCCGACCGCCGAAACCGATCACGGAGTGGCGGTCGCGGTCGCCCGACTCGTAGAGATGCCGGTTCAGCAGGTCGACCGGGTTCGAGGTAGTGATCGAGACGTAGTCGTCGTTGTGTTCGTCGATCGAGGCGCCGATGTCCTCCATGATCGGCGCGTTGTCGCCGGCGAGATCGATCCGAGTCTGTCCCTCCTTGCGGGGGATTCCGGCCGTGATGACGACGACGTCAGATCCGGCGGTGTCCTCGTATTCGCCCTGTACGACCGTCGTGTTCGAGTCGTAGGCGATACCGTGGTTCGTGTCGGCGGCCTGTCCGATCGTCGTCTCCCGCTGGTCCGGGATATCGACGAAAACCAGTTCGTCGACGATATCGCGCAACGCGAGGTTGTACCCCGCGGCGGCGCCGACGGTTCCGGCGGCACCGATGATGCTAACCTTGCTCATAGTCGTTTGGGAAACGCGCCCGGGGCCCGATTAACTCTTGTTGTTTCGGGCCGGCCGCTGATCGCTCGAAGACCGGTTTCAGAGCCACTGTCGGCGAAGTTTTCGCGTTTCGTCGAAACGGGGAACGTCAGCGGACGTATCGCGTGCCGCCGGCGCCATCGACCGCAACCGACAGGCCTTCACCCCGCCGAACCGAGGTACCGACAATGACTGACGACATCGTCGTTCGCGGTGCCTCCGAGCACAATCTGAAGGACATCGACGTGTCTATCCCCCGAGAGGAGTTCACCGTCGTCACCGGCCTGTCGGGCTCCGGCAAGTCGTCGCTCGCGTTCGAGACCGTCTACGCCGAGGGACAGCGTCGCTACATCGAGTCGCTCAGTGCGTACGCCCGGAACTTCCTCGGGCAGATGGACAAACCGCAGGTCGAGAACGTCGAGGGGCTCTCGCCGGCGATCTCGATCGACCAGAAGAACGCCGCGAACAACCCCAGATCGACGGTCGGGACGGTCACCGAACTCCACGATTATCTGCGGCTCCTGTACGCCCGCGTCGGGACGCCGCACTGTCCTGAATGCGGTCGCGAAGTCGGCGAACAGAGCGCCCAGCAGATGGTCCGCCGATTGCTCGAACTCCCCGAGGGAACGCGGGCGAAGCTGTGTGCGCCCGTCATCCGCGATCAGAAAGGCGCGTTCGAGGACCGCTTCGAGGCGTTCGTGAGCGACGGCTACACCAGAATCGAGGTCGACGGCGAGGAGTACGACCTCTCGGTCGAGACGCCCGACCTCGACGAGAACTACGATCACACCGTCGACGTCGTGGTCGACCGGGTGACGTTGACCGCCGAGGCCCGCGCCCGGATCACGGATTCGGTCGAGACGGCCCTCGAGGAGGCCGACGGCGTGTTGAAGGTCGTCTTTCCGGACCCACCCGACGGGATCGAAATCGGATCGGAGTCGCGCAGTACGGGCGATCTGGCCGGCGGTGGAGGCGAATCCCGAGGCGACCGACTCGTCGTCGAGTTCTCCGAAAAGCTCGCCTGTACCCACTGTGGGATCGACCTCCCCGAGATCGAAACCCGTTCGTTTTCCTTCAACTCCCCCCACGGCGCCTGTCCGGACTGTGACGGCATCGGCGAGACGAAGGAAGTCGACGAGGAGTTGGTCGTCAGAGATCCCTCGAAGCCGATCAAGGAGGTGTTCGAGCCCTGGAGCTACAGCCGGTCGTACTATCGGACCCGACTGGACAGCGTGGCGACACACTTCGGCGTGGACGTCGAGACGCCCTTTGAGGACCTCGAGGCGGACGTCAGGCGGCAGTTCCTCTACGGGACCGACGAGGAGGTCGTCTTCGAGCGCCGGACCAAGAACGGCACCAGACGCAAGGAGAAACGGTTCGAGGGCGTGATCCCGAACCTCGATCGGCGCTACATCGAGACCGACTCCGAGAGCACCCGAGAGCACATCGAGGAGTACATGGCGACGACGACGTGTCCGTCGTGTGACGGGACGCGGCTGAAACCCGAATCCCGGGCCGTCCTCGTCGCCGGCACCTCGATCACCGAGGTCAACCGGCTCTCGATCGGCGACGCGCTCGCACACTTCGAGAGCCTCGACGCCGACCTCGACGCCAGAGAGCGGACGATCGCCGAGGAGATCCTGAAGGAGATCCGAGCCAGGCTCGGCTTCATGGAGGAGGTGGGTCTCGAATACCTGACGCTCGATCGGGAGGCCTCGACGCTGTCGGGCGGGGAAAGCCAGCGTATCCGGCTCGCGACGCAGGTCGGTTCGGGGCTCGTCGGCGTCCTCTACGTGCTCGATGAGCCCTCGATCGGGCTCCATCAACGGGACAACGACAAACTGCTGGACACCCTCGAAGGGCTCCGTGACCTCGGCAACACGCTGATCGTCGTCGAACACGACGAGGAGACGATGTGGCGGGCCGACAACGTCATCGACATGGGCCCCGGACCCGGCAAGCGCGGCGGCGAGGTCGTCGTCAACGGCGACGTCGAGGACGTCATGAACACCGACCGATCGATCACGGGCGAGTACCTCGCCGGACGGCGCTCGATCCCGGTCCCCGAAACGCGCCGCGATCCGGACGGCTATCTGACCGTCCGCGGCGCCCGACAGCACAACCTGAAGAACGTCGACGTCGCCTTCCCGCTGGGCAGTTTCACCGCCATCACGGGCGTTTCCGGCTCCGGCAAGTCGACGCTGCTCCACGAGATACTTTATAAGGGACTCGTCCGACGGATGAACGATACCGACGTCTTCCCCGGCGAACACGACGCTATCGAAGGGATCGACGAGATCGAGACCGTCCGCCTCATCGATCAGTCGCCGATCGGTCGGACGCCGCGCTCGAACCCGGCGACGTACACCGACGTCTTCGATCACATCCGCGAACTGTTCGCCGAGACGAAGCTCTCGAAACAGCGCGGATACAAGAAGGGACGGTTCTCCTTTAACGTCAAGGGCGGCCGGTGTGAGTCCTGTGGCGGGCAGGGAACCGTCAAGATCGATATGAACTTCCTCTCGGACGTCTACGTGCCCTGCGAGGAGTGCGACGGGGCCAGATACAACGACGAGACGCTCGAGGTCACCTATAAGGGCGCGACGATCTCGGACGTCCTCGACATGGAGGTCGACGAGGCCTACGAGTTCTTCGAGAGCCACAGCGGAATTCGCCGCCGGCTGCAGCTTCTGAAGGACGTCGGACTCGGGTATATGCGGCTCGGACAGCCGTCGACGACGCTGTCGGGCGGGGAGGCCCAGCGGGTCAAACTCGCCGAGGAACTCGGCAAACGCGATACCGGCGACACGCTGTATCTCCTCGACGAACCGACGACGGGATTACACAGCGAGGACGAGCGGAAGCTGATCGAGGTGCTCCACCGCCTCGTCGACGACGGCAACACGGTCGTCGTCGTCGAACACGAGCTCGATCTCGTCAAGAACGCCGACCACATCGTCGATCTCGGCCCCGAGGGCGGCGAGGGCGGCGGCCGACTCGTCGCCGAGGGCACGCCCGAATCGGTCGCCCGGACGGACGCCTCCCACACCGGGCAGTACCTCCGGTCGCATCTGCCGGCCGTAGAGCTGGAGGGCCCCCGTGGCGGGCGGGGACACGCGGCGGGCGACGACTAAACGTCGGTTCACGGGAGTATCGTAGACGTTCAGAGATTTCGAACCCGGGATCGAGAGCCGTGGCCGAACCGAACTCCACGAACCATCCGGCTGACTGCGACACTCCCGATCAGACCCAGTACCCGAGGACGTGGACCGCCCCGACGAGCGCCGCGCCGCCGACCGCGTGGCGTGCGCCGAACGGGAGCGCACCGACGCCGAAGACGTCGGGGGATTCCTCCTCCTCGGATTCCTCCGGTTCGTCGGCTCCGGCCGTATCCTCCGCAGGTTGATCCCCCTCACCGAGGTCGTCAGTCCCCGCTCCGTCCGTCTGCGGCGAGTCACCGCTCGAGGACCCGTCGTCCGGTTCGGGTTCCTCGACGGTTATCAGCCCGGACACCTCGTCGTCGTCCGTCGTGATCGTGTAGTTGTACGTCCCGGGTTCGAGGTCGATCGTTCCGTTGAGCGCGACCGCCCCGACCGCCCCACTGTCGAGTTCGAGAGAGCTGGCGCGCTCCGTTTCGTTCTCTATCGCGAGTTCGGCGGATCCCTCGCCGGGGATGTGTCCGACGTTCTCGACTGCCAGTGGGATCGAATCGAACCGATCGCCATCCCGAACCGTCAGATTGTCCTCGTGTTCGGCGATCCGGTACTCGGTCAGGGGTTCGTCCGTCCCGATAACGACCCCGGATCGCTTCTCGAGGAGCCGCTGGTCGACGTAGAACTCGATTTCGATCCCCTCGCCGGGGTCGAACGCCGACAGGTCACGCGTCAACTCGAAGCGTCCGTCGTCGCCGATCTCGATGTCGGCGATAGAGAACTGATCACCGTCGTCTCGGGCGGCCGAGGAGAGCTGTACCGAGACGTCGGTGCCGGGCGCGAGGTTCGTCCACCCCGAGAGGGTCGCCGTTTCGGCGTTCCGGAGGACCGGCCGGCCGTCGCCGTCGACCGATTCGTACCCGACGCTCCGTTCTGAGACCGTGACGAGCCGCGATTCGGAGACGTTGTCGGCGTCGGCAGGGAAGTACGGGAAATGCGGCGCCGCGCCGTTCGGGTCGATCGCGTCGTGATCGACGGTGTCGAACCAGTCAGTCTCGCCGGCGGCGTCGTAACCGAACCGGAAGCGATACTCGTCGCCGGGCTCGATATCGCCGTCGAACGGGCCCGAATCGCGCGTGTCGACCACGAGGTAATACCGCTCGATGGCCAGCTGGTCGCCGGTTTCGGTCATCGGCTCGTGAAGCATGAACAGATCGCCGTCGGTCGCCCCATCGAGGTCGAGCCCCGTCACTCGCTCGTTTCGCCCCGCGTTGGCCTGCTCGCCCTCCAGGACGAACCCGTCGGGGAACTCGAGTAGCGTCGACAGCGTCGGGTGATCGATATCGATGTCCTCGGAGCCGAGTCGGCCGTCGAGCCACGAGACGAGCCCGGTGATCCCGTCGGCCTCGATCTCGAAGACGATCCGATCGCCCTTCGCGACGGTCCGGCGTTCGGTCAACGCCGCCTCGAGGTCACCGAGGTCGTCCGCTCCCTCGAACTCGTTTGCGCTTCCCTCGGGAGCGACGTACGTCGTCACGTTTCCGAACCCGTCGGTGTCGGTGAGAACGAGATTCGACCGAGCCAGCGGCCGCTCGAAATCGGGAACCCCGTCGTCGCGGATCTCGACCGATCCCGAACCGCCCGCGACGAGCCGGAGCCGATCCGGCTGGAAGGGTCGCGGCAGCGCCCCGACACCGATCTCGGAACGGAACTCGGAGAGGTAGTCCGCTCCGCCCCCGAAGGAAACGTCGTCGAACCCGTCGTGATCGGGGTCCTGGAGATAGCTCGTCACTTCGGCGCCCTCCGCATCGTAGACCTCTTCGGAGGGGACGTCCGTCCCGAGCAAGCGCGTGTTGATCCGGATCGTCGTCCCGCCCTCGACGTGGAGGATATCGAAGTAGTTCGTCAACGCGCCGTCATCGCCGCTGTCGCCGCCGATCATGAGGTACGCCTCGTCGGTGTCCTCGAGTGAGAGATCGATCTCGGCGATCGAGCCGACGGCGGCCTCGTACCGGTCGCTCCCGAACGCCGCGCCGATCTCGCGTTCCTCGACCGTGACGCTCGTGTCGTCTCCTGCCCCCGTGTCGGCCGCCTCGAACTCGAAACCGTAGGTGGCCTCGAGGATCGGTTCGAAGGTCATCGGAATCCCATCGCCGGCTTCGACGTCGCGGATCACGATCGACGTCTCGTCGTCGTCGTACTCGACGTCCGCGTTCGTCTCCCCCTCGAAGACCTCGAAGAGGTCGTCGGCGTCCATGTCCCCGGACGTGACGGTGACGTCGAAAGCCGTCGACCGGATCGGCGAGTCGATCGTCACCGTCGTCTCGGCGCCGTCGCCGGTACTGTCGACCGTCTCATCGCCCGGTGTTGCGTCGATCTCGTGTCGCTGTATCTGGAACGCGTTTTCCGCTGTCGGAACGACATCCTCGCCGTCGTAGACGAGATACCAGCCCGGCTCGAACGCCTCACCGGACGTATCGAGCGTCGCGGTCGTCTCCGACCCCGGCGTGACGGATTCGATCGGGTCGCCGAGCGTCCCCTCGTCGGGATCGAACTCGAAGAGGGTGTAGTCGGTTTCGGGTTCGAGGTTCGCCACAGTCACCGTCTGGTTCCGGTAGACGAACGCCGTCGACGGCGGGAACCGCTCGTCGCCGTCGACGAGATACGAGAGCCGCCGGATCGTGACGTCGGCCTTCGCCCCGTCAGCTCCGTCCGAGCCCTCGATTTCGACGTCGACGCTGTACTCGCTCCCGTCGAACGACGAGTCGAGCGGATGTTCGAGCGTGACGTCGAGTTCCGCTTCGAGATCGATCACCGCCTCGGTGGTGTCGTTGACGTCGAAGGAGACGGTCGTTCCATCGGTTCCGACCTCGCCCGCGATGTCGACACCGTCGGTGAGGACCTCGACGTCGGGATCGCCGACGAGCGCGTCGTCCGGCCAACCAGCCAGCTCGACCGTCACCGTCGCCGGGCCGTCCGTCGTCTCGATCCCGGACGCTTCGATCGCGACCTCGTGATCGTCCTCGAGACCGATCCAGGACTCGTCGTCCGCGGCCGTCACGTTCTCGACTGTCGGCGCGGCGGCGGTCGGGGCGGCGAGGAGAACAGAGACGCCGGCGAGCACACAGCAGACCACGAGGACGAGGCGGACGCTCCGCACCGTGGGCGGGCGGGCGCGCTGGGAAAAGCGGGACGCGGGGGACATCGTCGACATACGGCTGTCTACGGGGCTTTTTCGTCGTTCCGTTATCAACCGTTCGCGCGGTTCAGTTTCCGATACTGAGTCGGAGCGAAGCTTGATTTATCCGTTCCGAGTAGTCCTTGACGATCATGCCGTCCTGTCGGAACTGTGGAACCGAAGTGGGGCAGGGCCACAACTTCTGCCCGACCTGTGCGACCCCACAGACCGACGAGGCGAACCGACGGCTCGAGGCGTACATCGACGAGCGGGCGGAACAGCGAACGGGCGGCGGTTCGGGACCGGCAGACCTCCGGCGCCGCCTCCAGTACGCCGTCGGGTACGTGGCGGTCGTCGCAGGGCTGGCGACGCTTTCGGCCGGTGCGGGGCTGTTTTTCCTCCTCGCCGGGCTGGTCGTGCTGCCCCCGGTTCGGACGGCCGTCGAGTCGCAACTGGGACGGCCGCTACCTGACCGGCCGACCGCGGCCGCCGCCGGCGCGCTGTTCGTCGTCGGCGCCGCGGCGTTCGTGATCGTGTAGGGACGGCGTCTGGCGAACACGGCGAAACAGCGGCGTTCATTCGACAGCTGGTCGGGAAGTCGGTGCAAGATAGAGGCATACGTATCGAACAGTGTGGAGTATCAGCAGTCAGTTCGTCGATCATACCGTGCGACCAACACCCGGAGCCACCAGAGTTTCAGGCCGATGCTGGCCATGACACCGAGGGCCGCCCCCCTGGGTGACTGCCGCCACGCGGCGTAGAGTGCGTAGACGAACCCGAGCGCACCGGCAGTGTTGCAGATGTTCGGGTAGTCGAGGCCAACCGTGGGATTGGCCTGTTCTCTGATCCACCATTTCTCGGCGAGGACGGCGCGAGTCATCCAGGCGTCCTCGGTTTCGGGTGGCGAAAACAACAACGGGTTAATCACCGTCCACACGAGGGCGGCACCGAGCAGTCGCCAGTTGCGGCGATAGACTGCGTAGACGATGAGAGCGCCCGATGGGACACGCGTCCAACCGCTGTTCGGGTTCGAGTGACGAGACCAGAACTGTTCTTCAAACTGCTCGGGGATCCCAGCGACCATACTCGATGAATCGCCAGCAGAGCACATGAAGATACGCCGTCCACCCGACCAGTACGTTTCGGCACGGCTCACCGAGTCAGTTCGTTGATCCGGTCGTTTATTTCGTACAGCGGATCCATCTGCCACTCGTCCCAGTTGTCTTCGGCTTGCCAGCTGTATTCGACATTGCGATCGGTATCGAGTAACACGACCCCGCGTTTCGGGTTTCGCTTTCCGGAGTCGGCCCGTTCGATCATTCCGTACTGTTCGAACACGTCTTTGTCATCGTCGGTCAACAGCGGATACGAGATGTCGGTATCGGCGATGAACTGCCGGTGGCTGTACGGGCCGTCGGTCGAAATTCCGAGCACGGCTGCGTCGTCGTTGAACGTCAGCAGCTCCATGTCGTTTATTTCGCACATCTGGTCGGTACAGACCGGGCTGTAGTCGTAGATATAAAACACCAGGACGGTCGGTCGACCAGCAGCGAACTCCGAGAGCGTAAACTCCCGGATCGTGTCTCCCTGTGTGCCCTGAAGCGTGAAATCAGGGACGGTTGTTTCCTGTGTACTCATTGTTGTGGTTGTGTTGCTCTGTTTAACGACCCGAGTCGTCGTCAGTGACGACGACGGGAATCTGCGATAGTTCGACGCCGGGGTCGTCCGGACGGAGTTGTTTATAACAGGCGAGGTTGTCGAGTTCGGCCCCTGGCTCGGTTGTGAGCGCCCCACCCTGGACACACATGATCTCTTCGGGCCGCTCTGCGAGCGTGTTCCGGTCAGTTTCGGACAGCCCGAGACTGCCGCTCGGATGGGTGTGAAGCAGTACCTCCTGGACGTTCCCCGGACAGTTATCGGTCAGGAACTCGATCCGGTCCGGTCCTGCGTTTACCGTGTCCGCCATCCAGACGTCCAAGGTCGGAGTCTCTTCGTCGTGGGTGATCAACCCACAGTAGGCGACTTCGTGTGTCGTCTCCTCGAAGATCCGACTCAAGTACGCCGCGTTCTCCGGCGTGAGATAGATGGCGTCATCGGCGTCGACGTACTCCGTCGGCGGGGGCGCCAACACCGTGTCGGAGAGATGTGCCGAGGAGGCCAGTACCACGCCCGACACGACCAGCGCAAGGACTACGCCGAGGATGAGACCGACAAACAGGAGCCGGATGCCGTTCGATCGGTTCTCACTCGGGGACGAGGGGTCGTCGCGTGTCGCTGAAGAGGCTCGCTCCGCGAACAGCGCTTTGAGTCTGGCATGTGAGTCCGACTCCCCGCTGCGGTTCGGACAGTCCGTGTCCGTTGTGCCGGACTCAGTGTCCGGTCGGTCGGCCGGTGAAAACGGTGCCGCTTTCGTGGGCGCCTGTGTCGCCGGTTCACTCCGGCTGTTCTGTCGCTCGTCGAGTCGGTCGTGGAGATGGGCAAACCGGGAGTGAACGTCGTCGCTCCCGGAGCGACCGCTTTCTACGGGGCTGGTAGCAGTCTCGCTCGCAGTATCATCTGCCACTATCAATAAAAGAAGATATAAAATCAAATGGCTGATTCCCAACTAGTAGGGTGCGAATTGAAACAAGGTCGTATAACGCCCATATAGTCGGCTAATTATTAGAAGAACTGACTTGCAATGTCACGAGACTACATCGTTAATCAAGTTCACACAGATTGATTCCAACTGGTAAGGTATTTTCCCAGTATGACCGCCTGTAGGACGATTCGCCGAGCGCCTCTCCGGCGTCGGACTCTACTATGGATACACCTGTACTGGATCGGCCTCCAAACTTATGCCGCTGGCAACTGAAGAATCGATATGGAACTGGTAAGTATCGGGCTCGTCCTCATCGGATTAGTCCTCCTCTTTTTCGGTGCCGCACTGTCGGTGTATGCGACCGCCCTGCTGGGCTTTTTGATCGGCGCCGGCGGCGGCTACGTGCTCGCGCCGCAGGTGCTCGGCGCGTTCGGAGCGGCCGGAGTGGTCGGGTTCGCCGTCGCCGTCATTGTCGGCGGGGCACTCGGAGCCGCCCTCGCGTACGTCGCGCTGTCGTTCGCGACGGCGATCCCGGCGTTCGTCGTCGGTGCCTACATCGGGCTGTACGTGGTCACGCCGATCTTCACGGAGGGCGGGCTGGTCCGGTATCTCGTGATGATCCTCGGGGGGATCGCCGGCGCGGTGCTCGGCTTTACGCTCACGAAGTTCGCGTTGATGTTCATCACCGCTTTCATCGGTTCGGCGTTCGCCTCGGGCGCCGTGACCGTCGGGAACGTCACGGCCGCCCGCGATGCCTTCTCGCCGGACCCGATCCTCTTTGATCCGCTCGCGACGACGGCGGTCGTCGGGGTCGAAATACCGCTTTTCGGGGTGCTTTTCGCCCTCGGCGTCCTCTCACAGATCGGACTGTTCAAACTGGGGTGGGTCGCACGGTTTGCGACGGTCCTGCCCGGTATCGGTCGGGTGCTCGGGAACAGCAACGAATCCTGAGCGCACAGCCTTCGGACTTCGGTCGAACTTCGACCCGGGTCGTCGGCCGAGTTGCGGTGGATATTTGCCCGCTGACGGCCTTTTCAGCGTATGTACGATTTCCTCGTCGTGGGTGCCGGCCCGTCCGGGTCGCGGTTCGCCCGCTCGGCCGCCGAGGCCGGCCACGACGTGCTGGTCCTCGAATCCGGCGAGATCGGTCGGCCGCTCGCCTGTTCGGGCCACGTGAGTCTCGATATCTGGGAGTTCGTCCCCGACGAGGCCCGCGAACGCCTCCGACAGAACGAGATCTACGGCGCCCGCTTCCATCTCGGCGGCGCCGACAGCCCGGCCCACCCCTTCTATAAAAAGACGCCGGTGTCGAACGCGATCGATCGGGTCGGTCTCGATCGAACGCTCGCCGAGTGCGCCCGTGAGGCCGGCGCGACAGTCCGGACGGGACACACCGTCACGAGCGTCGAGGAACGCCCCGACCGCGTCGAGATCACGGCGAACGGCCCCGACGGCGTCGAGCGCTTCGAGGCGCGGCTCGTCTGCGGCGCCGACGGCCCCCGATCGAAGGTCCGGAGCCAGCTACGGCTCCCCGAACCCGACGAGTTGCTCCACGGCGTCCTCGGGTTCGACCCCGAGCCGGATCACGACGATTTCGTCGACGTCCACCTGACGGTGCCGCGGTTTTTCGCCTGGCGTATCCCCCGCGGTGCGGCCGGGGTCGAGTACGGGCTCGCGGTCGAGCCGGGCGAGGACGCACCCGAGCGGTTCGAGCAACTCGTCGCCGACTACGGCGCCGAGATCGACCGCCGGTGCTCGGGCGCGATCCCCATCGGGCCGCCCGACCGGACGACCGGACGGCGGAGTTTTTTGGTCGGCGACGCCGCCGGACAGACGAAACCGTTCACGGGCGGCGGAATCCTCTACGGGATGCGTGCGGCGGACGTCGCCGCGCGGACGATCGATCCCGATCAGCCGACGACGGTCGAAGAGTACGAACAGGCCTGGCGATCCGAGCTCGGTCGCGATCAGGCGATCGGCAAGGCGATTCGAGCCGGATACTCGTTTCCCGAGCCGATCCAGCGGGCCGGTATGCGGGCATTCTCCGGCGAGATCGGCGTTCACATGGATCGCCCGACGTCGCTTTTTTCGGTCGAACAGCTCCGAGCGATGCTCTCGTGGAAATGACCGGGAACGGAACCGCGGGCGGTGAACGACGATGAACCGGTACACGGAGGGGCCCTTTCGGGTGCTTCCGGGGCGGAACGACGACGAGTGGCTCCTGCTCGACGTCGAGTCGGCCGATCCGGTCTCCGTCCGCCGATCGACGGTACCGGACGTCGAGGTCGGAAACCTGATCGACGGCGACCTGTCGTGGGGCGGCGAGGAGCCGACGCTTGCGAACCCGACGGTCGAATCCGAGACCCGGTTCCGCTTCGTCCGGACCGAGGAACCGATCTTCGAGGCTGCACGGTCCTGTTTCGAAACCGCCCGGGCGTCCGGCGAGGCGATGAACTCGCGGGTGACCTACGATACCGACAGCAATCCCAACGGGGTCGTCTACACCTTCGCGGTACAGCCGGGCGAGCGGGACCTCTTCTCGGAGTTCGAGAACGGGACGAAGCCGCTCGAACCGCTCGTCGCCCGCGCCACCGAAAGCGTCGAGCCGCCGGTTTCGGTGTGGGTGCTCGCCCCCGACGAACCGTTCGTCGTCGTCTACATCGTGTTGGAACAGGACGGACTCCTCGATCGGACGATGGGCGACACCTACGAGTGATCGACGGACAGCGCGGATCGAAGCGCCGCGTTGACGTCCGCTATCGCCCGATCGGCACCGTCGAGGTGTTCATAGAGGTTGAGAAAGGCGTGGATCTGTGACTCGTAGTGCAGCCGATCCACGTCGACGTCGGCCGCCTCGAGTCGATCGGCGTAGGCTTTCCCCTCGTCGACCAGCGGATCGAACCCGGCCGTCAAGACGGTCGCCGGGGGCAGCCCGGAGAGGTCCTGTGCTCGGATCGGGAACGCGTACTGGTTGCCGAGATCGGACGGGTCGGTGTACTGGTCGTGGTACCACTCGATGCTGTCGATCTCGAGGAAATACCCCGTCCCGTTCCGGTCATAGGAATCGAACCACTGGAGATCGGGGTGGTTGACCGATGGGTACAGAAGGAGCTGGTGGGCGAGATCGGGACCGTCACGGTCGCGGGCGGCGAGCGTCACGGCCGCTGTGAGGTTGCCGCCGGCGCTGTCGCCGCCGATGGCCACCCGACCGGGATCCCCGTTCAGGTCGTCGGCGTGCGTCGCGGCCCATTCGGTGGCAACGTAGCAGTCCTCGAACCCTGCGGGGAAGGGGTGTTCGGGCGCACGGCGGTACTCGACCGAGACGACGAGACAGCCCGAACCGTTCGCCAGCCGGCGACAGAGGCCGTCGTAGGCCTCGACCGAACCGCGAACCCAGCCGCCGCCATGGTAGAAGACGAGAACCGGGAACGGACCCGCTCCGTCGGGCGCGTAGAGCCGGAGTGGAATCGGACCGTTGGGACCCTGAATCTCGATATCGAGCAGCTCGCCGACCGGTTCTGGGTTCTCGACGGCGAAGATGTCCTCGAGCAGCTGTCGGCCGGTCTCGACCGATAGCGTCGAGGACGGCGGGGCGATTCCCGACTGGAATCCCTCGAGCAGTGCGGCGGCCTGGGGGTCGAGTTCGTCGTCGCGTGCTGGCATGTGTTCACACACGGAAGGACGGTTGTTAATACCACGCGGTCGGATCGTTCGGGGCCCGCGACTCCGGTGGCGGGTGCCGATCCGTGATCAGTGACAGAGCATCGTCGCGGTATCGACGAGGTCGTCTTCGTCGAACGGCTTCGTGACGTACTCGTCGGCACCGGCCCGCACGGCTTCTTTCATTTTCTCGGCCTGCTCGACGCTCGTACACATCATCACCTTCGTCTCGCCGGTCAGCGATTTGATCCGACTCGTCGCCTCAACCCCGTCCATCTCCGGCATCATGATGTCCATCGTCACGAGATCCGGCTCCGTCGACTCGAATAGTTCGACGGCCTCACGACCGTTTTCGGCCTCACCGACGACCTCGAATCGGTCGTCGAGCGCACCGGTGATGATCGTCCGCTGTAACGAGGAGTCGTCGACGACGAGTACGGTTCGGGTCATGGAAAGGAGCTGTTTTCTCGGGTAGCCACCGGACGATTAAAATTGTCCGATCGATATCGCGTGTCGATACGTCGCCCACAGTCAGCGTTGAGCCGAAACGCCCCCCCTCGTGGCCACCGAATAGAGATCCACGAGCGAAAAGCCGCCGACGTCGGCAGTTTCTTTTCGGTCCCACTCCGACCGGACGGTATGGAGCCCTCGGAGGTCGCCGCCCGACTCGAGTTGAACCTGATGAGCCTCGGGGTCTACGTCGAGCGACATGCCCACGAGTCGGGGACGCTACACGTCGAGTACGAGAGCCCGGAGGGCGGGCTGACGACGGGCGACATCGGGAGCGTCTGTACGGAGCTCAGAGAGGCCCACAGAGACGGCTGGGAGCCGGAGGACTGTCACTTCTGGGTGTTCGACACCGAGGGCGGGTTTCACGGCGAGTGGACGGTCAGCGGCGGGTGGCTTCTCGCGCTCGATCGGGGGGACATCTCCGAGACGGATTTCTCGACGCTCGTGCTGTCGACCCGCGAACCCCCCGACGATCCGCCGGCGGCGATCCCGGCCTTCGGCGAGGGACGGTCACCGTAAACGGACGACGCCCAGCGCTGTCCGCACAGCCAGCCCTGCAAGCGGGGGCGGATCCGGCGTCCGTCGCCTGCCACGAGACGGTTTCGGACGAGATCTAGGGATACAGCGCCGGCGCGATGGTTCCGGGATTTATTACGCCCCCTTCCGTCGTATGCCCATGCGATTCGAAAACCAGACGGTACTCGTTACCGGAGCCGGGGGCGGTATCGGCCGTGAGACCGCACTCCGTATCGCCGATGACGGCGGCCGTGTCGTCGTCACGGACGTCGACGAGGCGGGTGGCAAAGCGACAGTCGAGGCGATCGAGGACGGCGGCGGCGAGGCGACGTTTCAGGAACTCGACGTGACCGACGCCGACGCGTTCGAGGCGGTCGTCGAAACGGCGGTCGCCGAGTACGGGCTCGATGGACTCGTCAACAACGCCGGGATCGTCCACCGACCGGCCAACACCGAGGACCTCTCCGACGAGACGTTCGATCGCGTCGTCGACGTGAACATACGGGGAGTCTGGAACGGCTGTCGCGCGGTTCTGCCACAGTTCAAAGAGGACGGCGGGTCGATCGTCAACGTCGGCTCGCTGGCGTCGTTTCTCGGCTTGCCGAAGCAGTCGGTCTACTCGC
>LKMJ01000599.1_pt1 | contig 28463 bp, 19 predicted proteins | sample 643391 | NCBI WGS metagenome assembly LKMJ01 (sample SAMN04112250, study PRJNA286221) | soda lake metagenome | biome: soda lake; feature: Kulunda Steppe; material: water; isolation source: sample PL-Br10 brine of Picturesque Lake | place: Russia: Kulunda steppe | collected 2010-07 | reverse complement strand
GCACACCACAGACCATGCGCTCCGGGCAGCTTCCGAGCCGCTCGGGCCAGTTCTTGCGTACCAGTTCGTGGTTACCGCCGATACCGCCGGAGGCAACAATCACGGCCTGGGCGTGGTAGCTGAACTCGCCCTTTTCCTGGCGGTTGGTCTCCTGACCGCGCGGGGCATTATCGTCTTCAAGCACTGCTCCGCGCACCCCGTCAATAGTGCCGTTGGTGGCCAGGATCTCATCCACCCGGTGACGGAAGCACAGCGTAATCAGCCCCTTGGCTTCCGCCTCCCGCACGCGCCGCTCGAACGGCTCCACCACACCGGGCCCTGTGCCCCAGGTGATGTGAAAACGCGGCACCGAATTCCCATGACCGGTGGCGTCATAGCCGCCGCGCTCGGCCCAGCCCAGCACGGGAAAAACCCGATGGCCCATTTCCCGCAGCCAGGCGCGCTTCTCGCCGGCGGCAAAGTCTATGTAGGCTTCGGCCACCTTGCGGGGCCAGTAGTCCTCCTCGCGGTCAAAGCCGGCAGTGCCCAGCCAGTCCTGCCAGGCCAGCTCCCTTGAGTCACGGATGCCCATGCGGCGCTGCTCCGGTGAATCCACGAACAGCAGTCCACCCAGAGACCAGAAGGCCTGCCCGCCCAGATTCTGTTCCGGCTCCTGATCCACAATCAGTACCTTGCGGCCGGCGTCAGCCAGCTCGGCCGCCGCCACCAGACCGGCCAGCCCGGCACCTACAATGATTACATCGGCATCCAGCGCCATAGCAATATTCTCCTGCCCTGCTTTGTTGCTTTTTTGTTGTGAGCGTAACGGTGTTATTCGAGCTGGAAAGTCTCAGCCACCTGAGTCAACTCTGGCATCCACTGCTCCCGGCTCTCACCCTCTCGGGCCGTCAGCGTCAGAATGTAGGCCTGACTGTCTTCCATCAGGATATAGGCATCATTATCAAGCGACTGCCCATAGACATTGGCCTGATAATGCAGGCGTACGCCATCCAGGCCATTGATGGACACCTCTTCCTCTTCAAGCAGATCAAAACCAGGAATTTCTGCCATGTTCTGCTTACTCAGATCCAGGTAGCGCGCCTCGTTCATGCCGGCGGGAATGGATTCGATCATGAGATTGACGTTCTCAATGAAATCATCGTTCTCCCCTTCACTGGCTCGTCCGACCCAGAATTCACCATAGGTGCCCTGTTCCGAGGACCAGCCGTCCGGCACCACCAGGGAATAGCCATCCCCCTCGTAGCGTTCACCCTCAATACCGGAATCCGAACAGCCTGCCATCAGCACAGCCAATGGCAGGCACAGTACCGCCAGAACCCTTCCTGTCATAATCCACTTCCCCTCATTAACTGTCTGTCACAGAACATCCTGTGGGGATCATACTGCAAGGCGCCCCGGGGTGCATTAATCCGGCTGATGAATACCGTCAGGGTCAATGGAGTCCGCCTCATCCGATTCAAAAAGGCCTTCCAGTTCATCAATGATTTCCTGATCGCTCGGACTGCGACTGCCTTCCTCCTGATGGATGGCGTAATACTTGTGCAGCTCCTCTTCATCGTGTTCACGGAAATGCTGGATCGCCTCGCGCGCCTCATCCGCCTCCCAGCCAAAGAGATGGAGCAGTTTCTCGCCCATATCCAGACTGCCCACCAGGGTTTCCCGAGTAATGACGCGACAGCCCAGATCCATCAGCCGCCACACATGTTGACGGTTGCGGGCCCGGGCATAGACGGGTACGAGCGGGAAATTGCGACGGATGTGCTCCACGATCTGCATGGAGTACTCCACATCATCCACGGCGACAATGATCGCCTCGGCCTCATCCGCGCCGGCGGATTTCAGCAGATCAACCCGGGAGGGGTCGCCATAGTAGATGCGGTGCCCATAACGGCGGATGAAATCCACCTGCAGGGGATTAGCATCCATGGCCGAGAAGGGAATGTGGGCACTGTGCAACAGCCGTCCCACCATCTGGCCGAAACCGCCAAACCCACAGATGATGACTTTGGGTTTGTCCTCGTTCTCATCGACTGCATCATAGGGCCGATCGGCGTGCTCGTCTGCAGGCTCCAGAATCCGATCAAGGATCTTGGCGTTGAACAGGATGGTGAACGGCGTTGCCGCCATGGTCAGCGTCACCACCGCTACCAGAACGTCCGCAACCATCCCCGTCATGACGCCATAGGCCGCCGCCATGGAGAACAGCACAAAAGCCAGCTCCCCGCCCTGGGGCATCACCGAGGAAAGCGCCCGGGCCGAGTGATCATTGAGTCCGGACAGCCGCCCGGTCACGTAGACCAGCACCAGTTTCGCCAGCAGCACAGCCGCTGTGATTCCCAGAATTATGCCGGGCATATCCGCCAGCAGATGCAGGTCCGCCGACATACCCACTGCAATGAAGAAAAGACCCAGCAACAGACCTTTGAAGGGCTCGATGGAAACATGGATCTCATGGCGGTATTCCGAATCCGCCAGCAGCACACCGGCCAGAAAAGCCCCCAGTTCCATGGGCAACCCGGCAAATTCAACCAGAAGAGAGACACCGATCACCACCAGCAGTGCCATGGCGGTAAAGGTTTCCTTGGCGCCGATACTGGCAATGATGCGAAAGATTGGCCGCAGCAGGTAATGGCCACCAACGATGGTCACCACCAGCACCGCCAGAGTGCGCAGTGCGGCAAGAAAAAGGTCGCCAGCACTCATCTGGCTTTCGCCACCACCGGCCAGTAATGGCAGCGACGCCAGCAACGGCAGCAGTGCTATGTATTTGAACAGCAGCATGGCAAAGGCGCCACGCCCATGGGCGGTTGAAAGCTCGTTGCGCTCCGCCAGCGCCTGCATGGCAAAGGCCGTGGACGAGAACCCCAGACCCAGACCGATGATCATGGAGGCCTGCCAGGACAGATCGAAGCCCCAGAAGGCCACCGCCCCTATGGGAATGGAGCAGGCCAGCACCCCAGACATGCCCAGCCCGAAGATATTGTGGCGCATGACCCAGAGCCGCCGAGGCGCCAACTCCAGCCCCACCAGAAACAGCAGCAGCACCACACCGATCTTGGACATCTGCAGAATGCTGTCCACGTCATCGATAGCGCCAAGCACTGAGGGCCCAATGATGACGCCCGCGGCCAGGTAGCCCAGAACGGCACCGAACCCGAGCTTGCGGAAAATGGGCACGGCAATAACCGCGCCCAGCAGGAAGATGGTTACCTCCACCAGGAAATCCATCGCGGCGACTCCTCCTCTCGGCCCCGGATACTGTAAGGGGACATGATCGACAAGCTGCACACGCTAGCGGGGTGCAGAGGCAGGAGCAAGCCCGCGACACAACTGACCGCAACAACTCAGCTGTTTACAAAAAGGCACAAATTACATGTGACGGATGTCAAAACAGACAATCCATCCCGGGACAACTGTCCTTACCATCGGAGAGTGTAAAGCTCATACAGATTGATCCAGAACAAGAAAAAGGATCGCAGATATGGTGTATGCAGGCTCTCCCAGCCCCTGCCGCATTGCAGTTCTGGGTGTCGCAACGCTGCTTGGCCCAGCCCTGGCCAAGGCCGGCATGGGCAATATCGGCACCACTTATGGTGTGCTCCCCTCTGATATCGCCTCGGCGCAGGCACTGTCCATGTTCAGCGATCAGGTCTCTGTGACCTACTACAACCCTGCGTATCTGACCAATGATCCCCGCGGCGAGCTGACCGCCGGCCTTCTGCATTCGGAGCAGGAGCTGCGAGCGGCAAGCAGCCAGCGCGATGGCGACGTGATCTCCAGCACCCCCACGGAACACGTGCTGCTGGGGCTGAAGACTGACCTTGGAACCCTGACTGAGTTTGACCATCCCCTCAACCTGGGCGTTCTGGCTGGCGTCGAGAAATACGGCGGGGAAATGCTGGCCTTTTCCTCGGAAACCTCAGAATCCGGTCAGTTTCTGGACTATGGTCGTCAGCCGCTGTTTCTCAACGTTGGTGCTGGAACCCGGCTCTGGCGCGGTATCCATGCTGGTGCCTCGCTGCGGATCACCCTTCAGGCCAAAGCGGATCTGAACGCGGAAGCAAACCTGGCAGGTGAAACCCAGGAAGAGGAACTCCAGGTCAACGCCGAACCGGAGTTCCGCCCCATCGCCAGCATCAACATGAACTGGGGAGACACGCTCTGCCCTGACAGCAGCTGCCTGCTGGACGGGTTAGAGACCGCCCTGAGCTACAGAGCGGAATCCGCCTCCAGCACCAGCATCGACTCCAACATCACGGTCCCGACAGCAGGCATTGACGGGGAAGAACCACTGATCCTCGATATCACGACCATTGATTCCTTCCAGCCGGAAATTGCCACGCTTGGCCTGCAGTATCGCGGTGAAAACTGGCGCGCCGGTGGTTCCGTTGAATTCCAGCGCTGGTCCAGTCTCTCGGATGAGTTCGAGGATGACACCATCAAGAATCAGGAAAGCGTCAGCGTGGATCGGCGCCTGGAGTTCCAGGACATCTGGGTGCCCCGCGTGGGCGGTGAGTACGATCTGAATCAGTTCCTGAGCGTTACTGGCGGTATGGCCTATGAGGAATCCGCTCTGGAAACCACTGAGTCGCCGGAAGTGAACTACTTCGACAATGACCGGATTGTCGCCGGGCTGGGGCTTACTGCCCGGATCGATGAACCCTGGCTGCTGGCCTTCCCGATCGAGGTCAATGCGGCCTACCAGTATCACCATCTCCAGGACCGTGACTTCGGAGTGATTCCCTTTGGGGAGGATGAACCGGATGAGACTGTCGAAGCCGACGGCGACATCCACGCCTTCAGCGCATCTGTGACCTTCCGATTCTGAGGAGAGCGCCATGAAACGAGCAGCACTGGCCATCTCATTAAGCGCATTCACCCTTGCCGGCTGCATGGGCGACGATGACAGCCAGACGGTGAACAAGGAATCCGGTTCCCTGTCCTCAGGACAGGTCTCCGGAGACGCTGCGCTGTCAGGCGATCTGATGTTTGCCTGGCCCGCTCACAACGAAAGCGATATCGTCTCGCCCGTGGCCGCCTCAACGCCAGTCTTTCTCCAGTTCAGCCGTCCAGTGACGCTCTCGGAGGACGATCTGGCACAGCACCTTGAACTCGTCACGGACCAGGGCGAGACCATTGCCCTGACGCAGGTACAGCGCGTCAATGACCATCAGGGCATCACCGCTCAGCCGGAACGCACCCTTGAACCGGGCAAGGACTACACCCTGTCCTTCGGCGATGCCAATGACGGCAACGAGGGCGCTCAGATGCCTGACTCCGGCATTCGTTTCCGCACCGCGCCGGCAACCGACGGCCCCATCATCGGCCAGACCGAGGGCGACGGCTTTCGGGTGGCCCGCCTCATTCCAGTGGATAGCGAACGCTACCCAGCCACCGACCTGTCCACAGTACGGGTGCAGTTCACCGAACCGGTCAAGGCCGAGTCATTGATCTATGGCGAGACCTTTGAACTGCTCGACGGCAGCGGTGAGCTGGTGCCGGCCGAGATCATTGCCAGCGGCCACCGCCTGACCATCGACCCACACGAAGACCTCACCCCGGGCGAGACCTATGAGCTCCGGGTCACGGATGGCATCACCAGTCAGTTCACCGATGCTGAGCTGGATGTGCCGGAGGATGCCCCCTGGGCGTTCACACCCATGGACGCCACCGGAAGTGCCAGCAGCCACTCGACCATTGCTCTTGAGGCAACCATGCAGAGTGGCAGTTCCGAACTGACCGGTGAGGCACTGAACAGCGTCAATCTGGAGTCCATTCTGCTGGGCCCGGACAATGAGACCATCACGACCGGCACCACCTTTGCCCGGATGGGGTCCATTCCCAGCTTTGAAAGGGAAGGGCTGAGTGTCCCTCTGAGCATTGATCGCAATACGCTGATGGAGGGCACCAGCCTGGACATCGATGTGGCCGGGGAGTTGCCCGCCGGCTTCTCGTCTGAAGACGTAGAGGTCCGGTTTCTGTCGGATGCCACCGGCTTTCTGATGCCCAACCCCTACGATCCGGGCGGCAACAAACTGCTCGAACTCTATCTGGATCTGGGCATGACCACGGAAAACCCCATTGCCAATGCGTCCTTTGCCCAGCAGCTGCTGCACGTCAAACTGCTGGGCAGCGTCAATGTGGAGGACGGGCGCATGGTGATTGAAGCCGTTGGCGTCATCGAACCCGAGGTGCTGGGCATCGACCAGGCCTCCGGGCTGATCTCGTTCCGCCTGGAGGGGTTCCGGGACAGCGCCGACATGCCCGACCCGAGCAACTTCGTCGACACTGAAGCCCCCTTTATCCGCAGCTGGCTGCCCTGCAATGAACAGTGCGGCGAGGAACACGACCATCAGGACAAGCTGCGCCCGGGGGACGACCTTACCGTACACTTCTCCGAACCGGTACTGCCGTCCACGGTCAACACCGACTCCGTGGTGCTGGAGAATAGGGATGAGGGCACCAGCGAGCCCGTCAGCCTGACACTCAACGGCTCCGCTCTGACGGTTTCGCCGGAAGAGCCACTCGAGCATGGCCCGGATTACCAACTGCGCCTGAGTACCGACAACGACACCATCACCGATCTGGCAGGTAATGAGCTCAGCCCGCAGGATCTGGCGTTTTCACTGGTTCCGGCCGGAGAACGGGCTGACGATGAGGAACCCCAGGCACCGCTGCCTCTGACCACCCTGCCGGGCTACCCCTGCGCCAAGACCGACGTCCCCGGCTCACTGGAGACTGAAGACCACCAGGGGCGCTGTGCCGGCGGGCGGGATGATGATGAGACACTTCCCGTCATGGACCATCCCAGCGATCGCCCGCTGATCGTGCGCTTCTCGGAAAACATGGATCCGAGTACTCTCACGGCCGATAACCTTGAAGTGCGCAAACACCCCGATGGCCTCAGGGATGAGTTCGAAGTCGTTGAGGACTGGACCATCGAGGCGGGTGTGCGCCACCTAGAAATTCATCCAGTCGCAGGCTGGGAGGAGGATACACTCTACAGCTACGCACTGTATTCCGACGAGAACGATGACCCTCAACAGCCGTCGATCCGGGCAGAGAGCGGACTGGCGCTGCACACACTGCCGCTGGATCAGCTCATCCGGGTGGAAGACCCTGAGCGGGATACCGATCGCGAAGGCTCTGAGGAAGAAGAAAGCGACCGACTGCGCTCCTCTGGCGGGCCCAACCTCGTGAACTATTTCCGGGGCGCTCCCAAACAGGAAAAGGCCCTGAATCCCCTGACCAATGTGCCTGCTGCAGACAGCAGTGCTGACCTGCGCCTGCAGGAGGTGGAAAAACCGGAGTATCCAGTGGATGAGAACGACCCTGAGCAATTCAGTGCCGTGCGCAACTCAGGTCGCCTTGACCTGACCGCGGAACCGGACAGCGACCTTGTCTCCGACGCCAATATCGGCTGCAAAGTGGGTGAAGAATGCCCTGAAGACCGCTTCTTCCACCTGACCAAGAAGCTCGATGTCGAGATCGCCGGCGACGCGGATGAGCAGGGACGGGTCCCGGTGGACGTACACCCAACGGTGTTCCATTCCACCGGACTGGATGTCTGGGTTCGGGTGCCCATCTATGACGCTGAAGCAGAGTCCGAGTGTGACAGCCTCCTGGAATGCTCATGGGACGGTGCAACCAGTGTGGTTGCCGATACCATCTCGGAAGAGGATGAACACCAGCTGATCGCGACTGGTCCAATGATCAAGCGCATGCGCTATGCAGGCGACGATGGGGAAAACCCCATCCCCGGGCATATTTTCCGGAATGACGAGGGCCAGCTTTCCTTCGAGACGACGCTGGATCTCTACCTGGATGCGCCTTATATGGACCCTCGGCTACCTCTGACCGAGAACATGGAGCACAACCTTCGGAGCTACCCTCTGGAAGAGGTCACCGTCCGCGGCCCCATCAACTTCCACGAGGATGGCCGCATGGAAATCCGTCTGGCCAATACAGAAGCCATTGAGATCATTACCGAAGTGGAGGGCAACACACTTGAGGGTTCAGGATTTGGCGACTTTCTTGTTGGCAGCCCGGATACAACTCTTGAACTGGCCATTCCGGAGGGGGAATTCGTCCTGAATTACGTCTCTCCCAACCCCCAGAAGTAACGGCCATGCCCCCGCTTTGCGGGGGCATTTTATTTTACAAAAGCACATTTTCGTCCCATCCTGTATACCTCTCTCCCTGAAACGACTCGCTGATAGAAGGATGGCCTGATTTGATTCGGTGCCGATGGCTGTTGCTCGCTGCCTGCTGTATCACTCTGGTTTCACCCCCTGCATTGGCGGAGGAAGCTGACGAACGCACACTACGCGGCGCCTATATCGACTTCGCGCCTATGAGCTACACCGATGAGCAGGGTCAGGCCAGCGGGAAGTTCATCGAACTGACCCATGAACTCATGGACAAGGCAGGCTACAGCGTGGAGTGGCAGGAACTGCCCATTGGCCGGATCTACCGCTACCTGCGCAGTGGTGAGATTGACCTCTGGGCCGGGGCTTCCGGTGTGCCCTACGCAGAATCCTTTACCGTGGAGCCGGACTTCCAGCCCATGAGCACCCGCCTCTACGCCTTCTACCTGTCCGACACACCAGCTATAGATTCCGTGGGCGATCTGCTTGGCAGTAATCTGATCCTGGTGCGGGGGTTCACCTATTTTGGTCTACTGGACGAGGCCATTCAGGACCACAACACGCCTTACGATCTGGCGCCAAGCCACACCTCCGGCATGCGCATGCTCCGAAAGGGACGCGGGGAATACCTGCTTGATTTCGAATCCTCTGCGAAAGCGGCGCTGGAAGAAGTGAATGTGCCCGGCCTTCAGCGCAGCCAAATCACCGAGTGGGACATCGCGCATGTGTTCTCACAACAGACAGACAACGTGGACCGGATCGTCGCCGATCTGGAAGACGCCTGGACCAAACTGAAAGAGAAAGCCACCCCCCGGGAGTAAGCGCCACACCCTTGATCTGACGGAGCATTTTACAAACGCACACTTCTTCCCCATGCTGTATGGACACTATCCTCAAACGATAAAACCAGAAATAGGATACCCCCAACGTGATTTGGTTCCGATGGCTGTTGACCGTCGCCTGCTGTATCACCCTGGCTGCGCAGTCCCTATTGGCGCAGGAAACTGAGGATCAGTCGCTGAGCGGAGCCTATATCGACTTTCCGCCTCTGAGCTATACCGATGAGCAAGGCCGGGCCAGTGGTGAGTTCATCGAGATGACAGACGAACTCATGGAAAAAGCGGGCTACACCGTGGAATGGCAGGAACTGCCGATTGGACGGATCTACCGCTATCTGCGTGACGGCGACATTGATATCTGGGCTGGCTCCTCCGGTGTGCCCTACGCGGAGTCCTTTACCGTGGAGCCGGACTTCCAGCCCATGAATATCCACCTCTACGCCTTTCACCTGTCCGACACGCCAGCGGTTGACTCTGTCAGTGATCTGCTTGCCAGTCAGTTGATCCTGATACGCGGCTACACCTACCTTGGCGTACTGGACGAAGCCATTGAGGATCGCAGTACCGCCTATGACCTGGCGCCCAGCCATACCTCGGGAATGCGCATGCTCAAGGAAGGACGCGGGGACTACCTGCTCGACTTCAAATCCCCGGCGATGACAGCACTGGAAGAAGTGAATATGCCTGAGCTACAGCGCAGCCACATCACCGAGTGGGCCATCGGCCATGTGTTCTCACACCACACAGACAATGTGGACCAGATCATTATCGATCTGGAGAAAGCCTGGGACGAGTTTAAAGAAAACGACGGGGACGAGTAATCAACATGGCCTGGCTTATCCTGCTGACCTGTTTGCTCGCCATCATCGGCCTTTATGCTTTTCTTAACCGCGATGATCTGGCCCATCTGGACCGGGACCTACCATTGCCCGACCCCCGTCAGCCCAGCCCCGCGTACCGGGACGTATTGCGTCGTATCAGCGAAATGCACCGGGCAGGACAGAGTGCCCGGGGCAAGCAGCGCCTGACAGCCCTGCGCGAGTTCATGGACAGCATGGGGGAAAATGCGGACCTGGCATCACGAATCCAGCCCCGCACCCATGAGCCTCCCTACGGGGAATGGGTAATTCCACCGGACTGCAATCCGGCCAGGCGCGTTCTTTACATTCATGGCGGGGCCTGGCTGGCGGGCAGCCCCAAAAGTCACCGACCCATCACGGATCGTCTGGCCCGCACGGCCAATGCCTGCGTCTTTTCCGTGGACTACCGTCTGCTTCCGGAGCACCGCTACCGGGACGGACTGCGTGACTGCCTCAACGCCTATAAGTGGCTGCTGGAGAACGGGCCGGAAGGGGCCGGACCGGCTGAATTTCTGCTTATTGCCGGCGATTCCGCCGGTGGCAGCCACTCACTGGTCCTGCAGGCCCAGGCACGCGATCAGGGTCTGCCCCTACCGGATGCCGTTATTGCCCTGGGGCCTGCCACGGACCTGAGCTTCTCCTCCCCAAGCCTGAGCACCAACATTCCAACCGACCCACTGCTCGGCCCTTCTTTCGGGCGACTCAGAGCGGTGCCCAAACCCTTACTGGAACTGATCACGGCCATACTGCTCAGAGTCTGGACCCGCAGCCCCCTGGCCTCACCCGTACGCGGGGATCTTTCGGGTCTCGCACCCACCCTGATCCAGGCCAGCAGCACCGAGATGCTGCGCGACAGTGCCCTGCGCTATGCCAACAAAGCGCGCGATGCCGGCACCACTGCCGAAGTCCAGCTTTGGCACGGAATGCTCCACGTCTGGCACATCTTCGTCCCGGACCTGCCGGAGGCCGAAGAGGCCTTCCAGGGCATTGAGGATTTCCTGAAACGACTGGAAGCCTGAGCAATTTTTTGCCTGCTTTTCAAATTATTAAGAAACAACTCTAACGTGAATTCGTCAGTTGCAATGTAACTTGCCTTTTGTGTATAAAGCGCAGGTTTGATAGGCAACGAAACCAATTCAGGGACGATTCACATGAGCAAGAGAAAGGGACTGCAACCCGCGCTCCTGGCCGCCAGCGTGATGCTGGCAGGCTGCCTCGACACCGGCAGCGATGCCATCTACACCGATGATCAGAACGCCAATGACGATGAAGTGAAGGGAGATTCGCTGGTCAGTGTGGCCTTCGACCCGGAAAACGAAATCCTGCCCTTCCCCAACAACCTGCTTTTCCGGGCCGACCAGGACGGCGAGCTGGATGGCACCCTGAACGCCCCGGTCGATGATCCGGATGACGACTCGGCCGCCGTAGTGCAGGCGCTCAATCAGATGGACGGGTTCTCAACCGTCGCCCCCTGGCGGATGGAGTTCACCGGGTCCGTGGACGAGACCACTGTGACTGCCGGAGAAACCATCCGTGTGTTCAGGATGTCCTCAGAGGGTGACAGTTACCCCGAACGCACAGAGCCCACGGGCGTCGAACGGGAACTGGAGGCAGGCGAGGAGTTCACCGTCCGGTACGAAGCCGGGCAGAATGAACTGCTGATCATCCCCATAGAGCCACTGGAAACCGGCACCACTTATACGGCGGTGATCACCAAAGGCATCCAGGACACAGAAGGATTGCCCCTGAGCAGCCCGCTGCAGTGGTCCATTGCCCGGAGGACCACGGAGCTGGATCAATGCGATGAGCGCCCCCTGTCCAATACAGCCCTGCTCCAGTGCACCACCAATCCGGCCATAGCCCCGGTGGTGGAAGACAGCCGGTTCGAACTCTCGCGCGACGACATGCTGCTGGCCTGGGGAGCAACCACCCAGCGCGAAGACAGCACCTTTAAGGCGGTGTTTGACCACATTCAGGAGGGTGGCTGGGACAACGCCAGCTATGAGAATACCGAATGCAGCGAGCCACTGTGTTTTCTGGACGTGAAGGCGTCTTACAACCGTTTTGACATCAATCCGGAGAATCTCTGGGCACCCGAATCCGAGGAGTCGGAGGAGAACAGATCGGAGGACAAAGCGCGCATCTGGCTCGGCACCGTGAAGACGGCCTCCATGCTCAAAGCGCCAGAGGACTCCAACGATGAGCAGGTACTGAGTGCCCACTGGGAATGCGACGATGGCAGCTGCAACCGGGATGCGGCTCGGGGACTCACCGGCGGCGGCAATCCTGAGCGGCCAGAGGAACGGGGACGACGCACCAGTCCGATCCTCATGGCCATCCCGGACTCGGAAGGAGACGGATGGAGGGAAGATCCGGAAGTTGAGGCACCGCAGCGGCCACCACAAGGTTACCCCCTGGTGATCTTCCAGCACGCCATCCAACAGGATCGGACCAACGCCCTCGCCATGGCGAACACACTGGCTGAGCACGGCTTTGCAGTCATCGCCATGGACATGCCATTGCATGGACTCGTAGAAAACCAGCTCGGCGGCGAGGATCGCGGCGTCTTTCACGCCAACAATATCAACAAGTACGTTAGTGATAGCTCGAAGCGCGTACTGCCCTTCATGACCGAACGCACCCACTATCTGGCCCTGGGCGACAACCCGTACAAGATTGATCCCTCGGGCGAGCACTTCCTCAACCCGGCCGAGCCGCTGAACCAGCGAGACCTGCTCCGGCAGGGTGCGGCGGATCTGGCTGCTCTGACCCATTTTCTGGCCAACGACCTCTATGAACAGTGCGAACAACGTGAAACGTATGAGGAGCCCCAATGCGATGAAGCCGGCTCGCTGGAAGACCTGATCGATACCAGTGAGTTGCATTTTGTCGGCCACTCCCTGGGCAACCTGGTGGCCGCACCCTTCCTCGCCCAGGACAACCGCATGCAATCCGTCTCCATGCTCGCGCCCATGGGCAGCGTGACGGAAACACTGCGCCACTCTGAAACCATTGGTCCGCAACTGGATGAAGGCCTGGCCGAGAACGACGTGCTGCCCGGCACAGAGGACTACTACCGCTTCTTTGCCGTGGTCCAGGCCGCTGTGGATGGCATTGATACGATCAACCACACGGACGCCATTACCTCGATAGAGACCGATGAGGGGAGCCGCGAGCAGCGTCCCATCTACCTCTCTCAGATGGTCGGCAATGACGGTCCCTTCCAAACCCCCAGCGATCTGGTCATCCCGCCGCGCGTGGGTGACAGCGCACCACTGGCCGGCAGCGAGCCGCTGGCCCGACAGCTTGGACTGCGCTTCAAACCGGTTGATGGCCAGACGCCCGTTGGAGACGACGGAACCGGCGATACCCTGCAGGTGGCGATTTCCTTCACCCATGGTGGCCACGCCACGCCACTGTTACCGGATGAATCCACCGATGACCCGCGCCAGGAAGACGACGAGGCCACTATCGCGCTGCCCAAGGCCAGTGCCGCCCACCACGAGATGCAGCGTCAGATCGGGGATTTTCTGGACGACTCCTCGCAGCTGGAGGTGGACACCGAGCTGGTCGAAACACAAACCTACGAATCCGACTGATCACAAAGGACTGTCACCATGTCAGGACGAGTTTTCTCTACACCAGTGGCACCCGGAGTCTCCGGGTGCCTGCTGATGGCCGCAGCCTTCCAGGCCCACACTGCCGGACTGGAGCTGACCCAGCACGGCGCAAAGGAAATGGGGCATGGCTATGCGGGCACCGCCACCCTGCTGGAGGACGCCTCGGCCGTGGCCCATAACCCAGCGGGTCTGCTGCGCCTTGAAGGGCAACAGGCCAGTGCCGGGGTCAGCCTGCTCTACGCCGACATTGAATACGATGCAGAAGTCGAGCGGCGCAAGATCGAGGACGAATACGACCTGGAACCGACCCGCGTCAGCGGTCCCGGACGCGCCACCAGCCGGGATGTCTCGCCCATACCCCATCTGTATCTGAGCCACCGCATCAATGAGGAGGCCGCCGTGGGCTTTGGGGTTTACGCGCCCTTTGCCTCCAGCAGCAGCTTCTCCAGCGGCTGGGCCGGACGCTACCACTCCGAGGACACGGCCCAGACCACCGTCAACCTCAACCCCGCCTTCGCCTTCCAGGCCACGGACACCCTGTCCTTTGGCTTTGGCGGCATCGTGCAGTTCTACGAGGCCGAGCTGACCAACCAGATTGATGTGGGCTACCTGGTAGCCGAAGAGCTGGTGAAGGAGGTGGAAGCCGAAGAGGGCCGGGACGCGGCACGAGCCACCGCAGATGATGCCGTGAATAAACTCGGGTCAGATTTTGACGTGCACAACGAGATCGAACTCGACAGCATGGCCTTCGGGCTGAGCCTGGGTATGCTCTGGGAACCCACTGACAGCACCCGCGTCGGCGTCAACTTCCGCACCCGCACCGAGCATGTTGCCACCGGCGACGCCAGGCGCGATGAGGTGCAGGACGAAGCCTTCCGGGAACGCCTGATCGCTCGCCTTGAGAGTTTTGCCAACGCCACGGAAGATGAAGCCCGGACTGCCGCCTCTGCGGTCTTTGACGAGCGAGGCGCTCTGGGCGGTGATCTGCAGTCCAGGTTAACCCTGCCGGATGTGTTCACGCTGAGCCTTCACCAGGACGTAACCCAGCGGCTGTCTCTGATGGCCGGCGGCTCCTGGATCACCTGGAGCCAGTTTGACGAAATGCGGCTGGAGTACACGGACGACAGCCTTCGGGGCGGCTCAGACTTCACCGGATCCGGCGATGACGTTCGCCGGCGGGATCTGGTCCAGCCGCTGGAATTCGAAGACAGCTTCCGGGCCGGAGTAGCGCTGCGCTATCAGTGGAGCGACAACCTCACCCTGCGCACCGGAGGCAGCTTCGACCAGAGCCCGCTGCGCAACGCCGAGTACCGCACCCCACGCGGCCCTGACAACGACCGCATCATTGCCGGACTGGGTGCGAGCTATCAGTGGAATGAGCAACTCGAGGTGGATCTCTCCTATGCCTTCATCCGCATTCAGGAAGCGGACGTCGCCACCGTGGAGAACCCTGCAGGCGCAGAGCACCGCGCCTTCGGCGAGACCAGCAGCAACCTGCACAACCTTGGACTGCAGGCGAACTACCGCTTCTGAAGCGCTTCAGTGGCGTACCTCCATGTGCAGCTGAAGAATACGCAACAGCTTGTGCCGGTCAATCCAGGCGACAATGCGATCGCCCTCGGTGACCGGCAGCTGATTGAGGTTGTGCTGACTCATCAGCTCCAGCACCTTCTCAGCCGGCGTCTCCATGGTCACGGTGGTCAGGTATTCAATGGGCGTCATCACCTCCGTCACCCGAGCGCTGGCCCAATACTCATCCGAGATGCGCCGGGCATCACTGAGGCTGATCAGCCCCAGAAACCGACGTCCGTCGCCTACCATGCAGGAGCGGTAACCGTGTGGCAGCACCTGATGATTGACCCAGTCCTGAATTCGGGTCTCCGGGCGTACCAGAGGTACATCCCGATCGGCGATGTCTCTGGCCTTGACGCCGGACAGGCGTTCACGCAGATCGTAGTTACGCCCGTGTCCCTCCGCCATGATCAGCAGGAACCAACCGATCAGGATCATCCAGAAACCGCCCAGCAGACTACCCAGCACCAGAATCTGCCAGAGCCCGAACGCGAAAAGCCCATAGGCCACAATGCGGCCACCGGTAACCGCTGCACGGGTGCCCTTGCCTTGATCGCCGGTTACCTTCCAGACCAGTGCCCGAAACACCCGGCCGCCATCCAGCGGAAAACCGGGGATCATGTTGAACAGCGCTACCAGAAAGTTGATGGCGGCAAGCCAGCCCAGTCCCACCGCCACTGGTTCGTGCCAGGCGCCGGCAATGGCCGACAGCACGGAGAAGATCACAGCCAATGCCACGCTGACCAGCGGCCCGGCTATGGCAATCCAGAACTCATCCACAGCACGGCGGCTGTCACTGGTCATTTCCGCCACACCACCGAAGATAAAAAGGGTAATGGAGCCCACGGGCACACCACGACGAATGGCCACCAGACTGTGACCCAATTCATGGGCAACAATAGAGGCAAAGAACATCAGGGAGGTTAACAGGGCCGTGGTCACAGCCGTCATGAAGGGCCAGTGTTCGTATTGCTGCTGAAACCCCGTGGTCATGGTCACCATAAGCAGCGCAAAGATGATGAGCCAGCTCACATGTACCTGAATGGGAATGCCACGGAAATGACCCAGCAACAGAACAGACTTGAACATAGGACAGCACCTTCCTTTGAGCGTTTGCTTAAGGATGCCGTTAAACGTGCCTGAGTCTCAACAGGTTTCGGGAGGAAGGAGGCAAAAGTGGAAAAAGAAAAAGGCAGGCGGTCGCAACCGCCTGCCAGAGCGCATCAACGGAAGGAGTCGATGATGCTGTTCAGAGTCTTGCTCGGGCGCATGGCCTGTTCGGTCTTTTCCACGGAAGGATGGTAATAACCTTCGATATCTACCGAATTGCCCTGAATTTCAAGCAACTCGTTCAGGATCTGGTCCTTGTTGTCCTCCAGATCCTTCGCCAGTTGCTTGAATCGCTGTTGCAGTTCCGTGTCATCGGTCTGCTGCGCCAGCTCCTGCGCCCAGAACAGTGCCAGCCAGAAGTGGCTGCCCCGGTTGTCCAGTTCACCGGACTTGCGCGACGGCGAGCGATCCTCCTCCAGGAAGGTAGCCGTAGCGTTATCCAGTGCGGTCGCCATAACAGCCGCCTTCTGGTTGCCCTGCTTGTCGCCCATGTGCTCCAGAGACACCATCATGGCGAGGAATTCACCCATGGAATCCCAGCGCAGGTGGTTCTCTTCCAGAAACTGCTGCACGTGCTTGGGTGCGGAGCCACCGGCACCCGTCTCAAACAGACCACCGCCCTTGAGCAGCGGCACTACCGAGAGCATCTTGGCACTGGTGCCCAGCTCAATGATCGGGAACAGATCCGTGAGGTAGTCACGCAGCACGTTACCGGTGACCGAGATGGTGTCCTTGCCACGGATCATGCGCTCCATGGTCCAGCGGATGGCCGGATCATAGGACATGATGGAGATGTTGAGCCCTTCGGTGTCGTGCTCTTTCAGGTAATGCTCCACCTTGCGGCGCATCTGCTGGTCGTGGGCACGCTCCTCATCCAGCCAGAACACCGCCGGCATACCGCTCAGGCGGGCACGCTCGACCGCCAGACGGACCCAGTCGCGGATGGGCTCATCCTTGGCCTGGCACATGCGCCAGATGTCGCCCTTCTCCACCTGATGCTCAAAGATCACCTCGTCAGTGTCATTGCGAACCACGCGCATGACACCGTCTTCGGGCAGCTCAAAGGTCTTGTCGTGGGAGCCGTACTCCTCTGCCTGCTGGGCCATGAGACCCACGTTCGGCACGGTGCCGATGGTGCTGGGGTCAAAGGCATCGTGATGCTTACAGAAGTTGATCACTTCCTGATAGATGGTGGCGTAAGTGCTCTCCGGGATGACGGCCTTGGTGTCTTTCATCTTGCCGTCCGTGCCCCACATGGTACCGCCGGAGCGGATCATGGCCGGCATGGAGGCGTCCACGATCACATCACTGGGCGTATGCAGGTTGGAAATGCCCCGATCGGAATCCACCATGGCCATTTCCGGACGGTTGATGAAGCAGTCCCGGATGTCCTCTTCAATCTCGGAGCGCTCTGAGAACGACAGATCCGCAATCTTCTGGTACAGATGGCTCATGCCGTTGTTGGGATTGACGCCGATCTGCTCAAACAGCTCCTTGTGCTTTTCGAACACGTCCTTGAAGTAGACGGTCACCGCATGGCCGAAAACGATCGGGTGGGACACCTTCATCATGGTGGCCTTCACATGCAGTGAAAACAGCAGCCCGGCGCGGCGGGCGCCCTCAATTTCCTCTTCCAGGAACTGGCGCAGCTGGCGCACGCTCATGAACATGGCGTCGGCGACTTCGCCCTCTTCCACCGCCACATTGTCCTTCATGACCTTGGTCCGGCCGGACTTCTGCCCCACCAGTTCGATCCGGACACTGCCGGACTTTTCGATAATGGTGGACTGCTCGCTGTGGTAGAAGTCGCCCTTGCGCATATGCGCCACATGGGTACGCGATGCCTGACTCCACTTGCCCATGGAATGCGGGTGCTTGCGGGCGTATTCCTTGACCGCGTGGGAAGCGCGACGATCTGAATTACCCTGACGCAGGACCGGGTTGACGTTACTCCCCAGCACCTTGGCAAAAAGGTCCTTCAGTGCCTGCTCTTCTTCGTTCTTCGGGTCTTCCGGATAATCGGGAATGTCATAACCCTGGGACTGCAGCTCTTTGATGGCCTCACGCAGCTGCGGAACCGAAGCACTGATGTTGGGTGTTTTGATGATGTTCGCTTCCGGCTTCTGGGTAAGCTCGCCAAGCTGGGCCAGGTAATCCGGCACCTGCTGTTCCGGCTTCAACCGCTCAGGAAACAGCGCCTTGATCCGGGCCGCCAGGGAGATGTCCGTGGGCTCTACATGAATGCCGGCAGCGGTAACAAAAGCGTTGACGATGGGAAGGAAGGAATAGGTGGCAAGTGCAGGGGCTTCGTCGGTTTTGGTGTAGATGATCTTGGAAACGTTATTCGTCATAGGACCCTCAGCCGAGATTGCGTGAATTGGGGGGAACCCGCCCCGGGGTGAAAAATCGCCGGACAGTATAACATCATTGTTAACTTCGGCGCCGGAACAGCTTCAGGGGGTTCCGGTATATACCTGTTATCGGGGGTACGATGGGCTGGCCTCCCACCGATTAAACGAGGTTAGAATACCTTATCAAGTGCGCCAAAAAAATGAGACCAAAGTATGATGCCAGCCGAAGAACCTACCCCCGAAGGAGAAATTCGTCAGGCTCTGGCCGATACCGCACGGGCCATGAACCGCCAACAGCTCAATCAGGGCCGCTCGGGGAACCTCAGCGCCCGCCGGGGTGACAGTATGCTGATCACCGCCTCTGGTTGTCATTTCGATACGATTACAGCGCGTCAAATCGTCAAATGCGATTTCGAGGGAAAGGGTAATGATCACCTCAAACCCTCCAGCGAACGCTCCTTCCATGCCGCCATATACCGCCAGCGCCCGGATGCCGGGGCCGTCATCCATGTCCATTCGCCCTGGGCCACCACCCTGGCCTGCCTGCGCCGCCCCATACCCGCTTTCCATTACATGGTGGCGGTGGCCGGTGGCAGCGACATTCCCTGTGTGCCCTATGCCACCTTTGGCACGGATGAGCTCGCAGAGTATGTCGCCCAGGGGGTAGCAGAACGTGACGCCTGCCTGATGGCCAACCACGGCATGGTTGCTCTGGCCGATTCCCCCCAGGCGGCTCTGGAGCTTGCCGTGGAGGTGGAGCACCTGGCCCGCTGCTACTGCCAGGCCCTGACTCTGGGCGAACCCACCCTGCTCAGCCAGCAGGACATGAACGCGGTGCTTGCCCGTTTCGGTAGTTACCGGCGCAACGCCCAGATCACTGACGGGCAGTGAATCAGAATGAAGAGCCGGGCTGCTTCAGGAATTCCTGTTCCTCGGGGGTGGAAGTGCGCCCCAGAATGGCATTACGGTGTGGATAGCGGCCAAAGCGGTCCACAATGGCCTTGTGCTTGATTTCGTACTGGAGATTTTCTTCCAGACCGGGCTGGTCAAACAGCGTCATGGCCACCTCATGAATGGCCTGTGATTCACTGTGCATGTACGGCATATAAAGAAAGACTTTCTCTTCCGGGCTCGCCAGCTGCGCATCCGCGCCACCCGCTACAGCTTCCTGAGCCAGAGCCAGAGCCAAAGCGTCCTGGGCGAAGGCTTGTGGACGATCCCGGTGTATGTTGCGCGAGAACTGATCCAGCACAATGATCTCGGCCAGTCGGCCCGCCGGCTCCCGACGCCACCCGTACAGTTCACACTGCGTGGCCTGGGCATGCAGCTCACCAAATCGCTGGGCGATGGCCTGATCCAGCTCCGGGTCCTTGATAAACCACTGCTTTGGCGTCAGTTCCTCAAACCAGAACCGAAGCACCTCCTGATACGTCATCCTACCTCCTACCTTCCCGCAGACTCAGCCGGAGCCAGAATCTTACGCGCTGAGCAGCCTGTGTCCAGATCCCGGCGACCCGAGTTCATGCACCCAATGTGCACCTTTACATGAGTTGACTGGGCAGGATCGCTTGTTGAACGCTACCATGAAAGCGTTGAAACCACTCTGAACCTTTACTGCCGATGCCGGATATCGATCTGCTTTCGCGCCATTTTCTGGGGCTCTACTTTCTGCTTATTGGCATCCACTACACGGCCACCAGCCTGGGTCTTTGGCGGCGCACCGGGCACAGCGCAGTCAGTTACGGCGCCACTGGCTCGGCGACCTGGTGGTACCGACACACCTTCAATCTGTTCCGGGGCGCCATTCTGGGTGTCTGTCTGGCGCGCATTGTCTGGCCCATTGACCCCTGGCTGGGCGTATTCCCCTCGCTTTATCAGCCCATCGTACTGCTGACGGGCATGGCGTTGCTGCTCGTTTCGTTCGGGTTGATCGACTACGTCCACTCCTATATGCATCAGGACTGGCGCACCGGTATTGAGACACGCAGCGAGCATAAACTGCTCACCCAGGGACCTTTTGCCCGTTCCCGCAACCCGCTTTTCATCAGCATCATCATCGGACAGATCGGTTTTTTCCTGGCGCTGCCCAGTGTGTTCAGCCTGATCTGCCTGTTGGTGGGGGTGAGCGTGATTGTGCTGCAGGCAAGACAGGAGGAGCAGACCCTTACCCGTCACTACGGTGAGCAATACACAGCCTATTGCCGGCGTGTACGTCGCTGGCTCTGATCCGGGCCTGCGCCGCGCCCCGGTAACCGGCCGAAATGCCAGGACGCTAGCCGATGAGATCGACCACCTCGCGTGCAGAACGGACGGCTGATTCAAGCAACGGAACACCCTCGTGGGCCCAGGAGCCACAGAAAAAGACTTTCCTCCCGGGCTGACGATGCCAGGCGTGGAGCTGTTGATGGACACGCCGCGTGCCCGCATGGACCACGGCCCGTTCCAGTGGTACCCGTGCCAGAACCTGATCCGGATCCGGGTCATAGAGCGGATTCCAGGTCTGGAAAACGGGCGCTGCCCGACTCAGGCTCGGCTCGACCTGATTGACCCAGACCGTGAACATGGGCCTGCAGAGGGCATCGTCCATCTGGAAATTCAGCGTCGTCCATTCAGCGGGGCGCTCCGGCATGAACCGTTGGTCCTGATGCACCCAGAGTTCTCCGGAATCGAAGCGAATGTCACTGAGTACCGCACGTTCTTCAGCGAACTGCTGATCATCAAGGAACTGCAGATGATTCGCCTGGGTGGCGACGATGACCCGATCAAACAGGCCGCCCTCACCGCGCTGGTTAAGTACACGCACCCCGTGCTCTTCAATTCGGAGTGTCGTCACGGGGCTGGCGCTGTAGAGCTTGAGCCCCCGCGACAATCCCTGTACCAGAGCGGAGGTGCCGCCTTTCAGGCGCCGGAATGAAGGCCCGCGGATCATCCCTTCGACCAGAGGCAACAGTTGGCTGGCCGGCCATTGAAGCAGATGCTCTTCCTCACAGGTGCAGATGGTATTGAGCACAGGCAGCATGAGCCCGCGCCAGAACAGCGAATCCACGGGTTCGCGCGCGAGCAGTTCACCTACGGTAAGGTCCGGATCAGCCCGGCGCAGTGTGCGGGCAAGACGGTTGAGTTGCCAGAGCCCCCGGCCCATACGCAGGGCACTGCGATTCAGATAGCGCCACGACCCCAGTGTCGGCAGGCCAAGGCCGGGCACCTCTCCGCTGCGAAACCAGGTTTCGCGGTCCAGATTGCTGCACGACACCGGAGTCCTGACCTTGAAGGTCGACACACCCACTTCCTCAGCCAGTTCCAGAACACTGGGCCAGGTATCGGTGTTCATCACCCGAAGGGGAACATCCACCAGACCGCCCTCGATTTCCATGGCATGGGTATCCATGCCATGGCCATCCGCGGCTTCAAAGGTGGTGATGCTGTGGCCATTGCGGCGGCAACCATGGGCTGCCGCCAGACCGGCCATACCACTGCCGATTACAGCAACGGAAAAGGTCATGCTCTATCCTCTCTCGGGTGCGCGATTCCAACACATGATTTCAGCCTTCGCAGCCTAACAGGATACGCCCACGCTGTGAGACCGGTTTACGCGGCTCTCACAGGGGCCGGCCGATACCGTGCCAGGAAAGCCGATAACCCCAGCTACCGGCAGAGGCCCGCCAGTCCGGCGAGATCCACCGATCCGCGATGGCAACCAGCGTCTCACCCTGAAAAATCAGGGGCAGGCGATCGCGCTCCCAGGGCGGCACCTGTTGCTGCTGGAGCCACTTCTTAAGGGACTGGCTGGGTCGACCGGGTGCGGGGCAGAACCGTTCGCCGCCGCGGCGGCGGGCGACGCTGAAATAGCGCTCCTGAGGAGCCTTCAGTCCAGCGCCCCTGATCTGCTCCGTATCAAGGCGGCCTCCACACCAGGACAAGGGCTGCTCTGGCGACCAGGAGGCAGTTTCCGGTAACGGTTCCTGCGATGACGGCACCAGCCACAGCTGATCACAATAACGGCGCAGCGTCAGGATTCGACCATCAACCTGCCAGCGAACCTCTGGCTGACGGTCATCCTGAGCACACAGCAGAGCATCCAGACCGGAACTGAGCTGACGTTCTCCCGGTGGTGGAATGTCTTCGGCGCGCAGCCGATAACGAATCAAGGCTTCCTGGCGGGTGCGGGGCAGCTCAGCCAGACCAGAAAGACTGAGCCGGCCATTTCGGCTGCAACTGAGCTCGTCCTGCCGGACAAGGCCATCAAGGAGCTGATCTGCATTGCCGGCATGCTCGGCACTGCGGTTGATCCGCTCAACAGCGGCTGGCCACCGGGCCTGGAGTAAGGGCATTACCTGATGGCGCAGATAATTACGGTCAAAGCGCGTGTCCCGGTTGGAGTGATCCTCACACCAGTGGAGTTTCCAGATACGGGCAAGAGATTCGATGCGCTCGCGCCGCAGCGACAGCAGGGGGCGGTGCAGTGTGCCCTTGCCCAGAGCCCGTGTGGCAGGCATCCCGGCGAGCCCCCGAACACCACTGCCGCGCATCAGCCTGAGCAGAACGGTTTCCGCCTGGTCGTCGGCATGATGGGCCATGAACAGCACGCCGTCGGTCGGCAGGTGCTGCTCGAACACCTGATAGCGCTGCCGACGCGCCCGGGCTTCCAGATCCGGCGCCGTATCATCGAGGCTGAGGTGTTCCTGCATCAGGCACACACCCAGCTCCCGGCACTGGCGCTCACACCAGTACGCCCACTGGTCTGCCTGGGACTGCAGGCCGTGGTTGATATGGACAGCGGAAAGCTCGGCGGATTGCTCCCTGGCTTTCAGAGCCAGGCAGTGGAGAAGGAAAGTGGAGTCCAGCCCACCACTCAGTGCTACCAGCCAGTGGCTGGCAGCAGGGAGGTGTTCAAAGCAGTCATTCAGATCGCTGGGCCAGTTACAGCCCGCAGCCGCGTCACTTGGAGGCATCGTAGCGCACCAGGCGCTCGTACCGTTTATCCAGCAATTCATCAAGCGAAAGCTCGCGCAGCGCCAACAGCTCTTCCTTCAGCATGCTGCGGAGGTCCGCGGACATACGCGCCTGATCCCGGTGAGCGCCACCCAGGGGCTCACCGATGAGCTGATCAGCAATACCCAGAGACTTCAGCCGATCGGCCGTCACTCCCATGGCAGCTGCAGCCTCGGCGGCGTAGTCTGCGCTCTTCCAGAGAATGGAGGCACATCCTTCAGGCGAGATCACCGCGTATGTTGAGTACTGAAGCATCAGCAGTCGGTCACAGACCCCGATTCCCAGTGCACCACCGGACCCGCCTTCCCCAATGACGGTGGAGATGATGGGCGTTCGCAGGCGCGACATCAGCGCCAGGTTGCGGGCGATGGCCTCACTCTGGCCACGCTCCTCGGCACCGATGCCGGGATAGGCGCCAGGGGTATCGATGAGCGTAATCACGGGCATGGAAAAGCGTTCCGCCATTTCCATCAGCCGGGCCGCCTTGCGGTAGCCTTCGGGCCGGGGCATACCGAAGTTGCGATACACCTTGTCCCGGATCTGACGCCCCTTCTGGTGGCCGATCACCATGACCGGCTCACCCTCCAGGCGAGCCGTACCACCGACAATGGCAGGATCATCCGCGTAGGCGCGATCGCCGTGCAGTTCGTCAAAATCGGTGAAGACTTCGTCGATGTAGTCCAGGGTATAGGGACGCTGCGGATGACGCGCAAGGCGGGCAATATCCCAGGCTGACAGATTCGTGAAGATGCTTTCGGTCAGACTGATGCTCTTATTCCGGAGTTTGTTGATCTCCTCCGAAATATTAACGTCCGTATCGTTGCCCACCAGACGGAGCTCCTCGATCTTGTCTTCCAGTTCCGCAATGGGCTGCTCAAAATCCAGATACTGAGAGTTCATGTCGCTCCGTCGGTCAGAAACAGTTAGTTAATCGTATACCAAAGTAACGCGATCGTCGCCCAACAGATGCCTCAGACTCAATAACAATTCGTCATCGGGGTGCACCTGCCAGCTGTCGCCCAGGTTGATCAGAGTCCGAGCCTCGTCCGCCTGGAAGTCCACACTCACCCGGCAACCGCTGGCACGATAGGGGCGCAGCACTTCCTGAAGCTCATCCAGCAGCCCGTTGGCGCACTGGGGCTTTTTCAGGGCCAGACGCAGCTCCTGACTGTAATTCAGCCGCGCCTGTGTAATGTCCATGACGGTATCCACTGTCATCTTGAGTGAGCCGGAATAGTCGTCGTGGCTGACCTTGCCTTCCAGGATCAGCACATTGTCCTGCTGCAGGGCGTCCTTATGAGCCAGGAACGCCTCCGTGAACAACGTTGCCTCGATACGGGCACTGCGATCGTCCAGTGTAACAAAAGCCATGGGCTGACCACGGCGGTTTTTCATGGTGCGCACGGCCACCAGCAGCCCGGCAATGCGCTGGCTGCCCTTGCCGGGTTTGAGATCGGCAATGGCGTTGGAGGCAAACTGGCGCACTTCCTTTTCGTAGGCATCGAAGGGATGCCCGGTCAGATAGACCCCCAGGGTGTCCTTCTCCGCCTGCAGACGCTGCTTCTCGCTCCAGTCGCGCAGATAGGCCACATCGGCGAAGGGGTCCTCATCCCCCTCACCCACCAGGCTTTCCCCGAACATGTCCATCATGCCGGCATCGGCGTTGCGACTCAGCTGCCCGGCCTGCTGCAGCGCCTTGTCGATACTGGCCATCATCCTGGCCCGGCTCGGCCCCAGCCCATCCAGGGCCCCGGCGCGGATCAGAGCCTCAATGGCGCGCTTGTTCACCCGGCGGGTTTCCACCCGGGCACAGAAGTCGAACATGTCCTGGAAGGGGCCACCTTCCTCACGCGCCTGAACAATGCTCTCAATGGGGCCTTCACCCAGGCCCTTGATGGCACCCAGACCATAGACCACCTGACCGTCATCGTTGACGGTAAAGCTGAAAATGCTGGTGTTCACATCCGGCAGGACCAGATCCAGCCCCATGTTGCGGCACTCTTCAATGAGAGTGACCACCTTGTCGGTGTTCTGCATGTCTGCGGTAAGCACCGCTGCCATGAACTCGGGCGGATAATGGGTCTTCAGCCACAGGGTCTGGTAGGAGACCAGGGCGTAGGCGGCCGAGTGCGACTTGTTGAAGCCATAACCCGCGAACTTCTCCACCAGATCGAAGATGTTGTCCGCCAGATGCTTGCTGATGCCGTTCTGCTCGCAGCCCTCGAGAAAGCCTTTCTTCTGCTTTTCCATCTCGGAGGCTTTCTTCTTGCCCATGGCCCGGCGCAGCAGGTCGGCCTGGCCCAGGGTGTAGCCGGCCATGACCTGGGCAATCTGCATCACCTGCTCCTGATAGAGGATGATGCCGTAGGTTGAGCCCAGTACCGGCTTGAGCCCGTCGTACTGGAAATCCGGGTGCGGGTAGGACACCACCTGACGCCCGTGTTTGCGGTCGATGAAGTCATCCACCATGCCTGACTGCAGCGGCCCCGGGCGAAACAGCGCCACCAGCGCGATCATGTCCTCCAGGCTGCCCGGCTCAAGACGCCGGATCAGATCCTTCATGCCGCGCGATTCCAGCTGGAAGACCGCCGTGGTCTGGGCCTTTTTCAACAGCTCGAAGGAGGGCTGGTCATCCAGCGGGATGTTGTCGATGATGATGTCGTGCTCACCGCGCTGGCGACGGCGGTGGTTCACCATATCCAGCGCCCAGTCGATGATGGTCAGGGTGCGCAGCCCCAGGAAGTCGAACTTGATCAGCCCGGCCTCCTCCACATCGTTCTTGTCAAACTGGGTGACGACACTGCCGCCGTCTTCTTCGCAGTAGAGCGGCGCAAAGTCGGTGAGCCTGGTCGGGGCGATCACCACCCCGCCGGCGTGCTTACCGGCGTTACGGCATACGCCTTCCAGCTTCTCCGCCATATCCCAGATTTCCTGGGCTTCCTCATCCTGCTCCAGAAATTCGCCCAGCTGTGGCTCTTCCTCAAGGGCCCGGGACAGCGTCATGCCCGGATCGAAGGGGATCATCTTGGACATCTTGTCCGCCAGCCCGTAGGACTTGCCCTGAACCCGGGCCACGTCCCGCACCACGGCCTTGGCCGCCATGGTGCCGAAGGTGATGATCTGGGAGACGGCGTTCTTGCCGTAGCGCTCCGCCACATAGTTGATGACCCGGTCGCGCCCTTCCATGCAGAAGTCCACGTCAAAGTCCGGCATGGAAACCCGCTCCGGATTGAGGAAGCGCTCAAACAGCAGGTCGTACTGCAGTGGGTCAATGTCGGTGATGAGCATGGCGTAGGCCACCAGCGAGCCGGCACCGGAGCCCCGCCCCGGCCCCACCGGCACACCGTTGTCCTTGGCCCACTGGATGAAGTCCATCACGATCAGAAAGTAACCGGGAAAGCCCATCTGGATGATGATGTTGAGCTCAAAATCCAGACGCTCGAAATAGATCCGGCGCTGCTCCTCGTAATCCGACTGCTGCGGATCCAGGATTTTCTCCAGACGCTTCTCCAGTCCCTCTTCCGAGACCTTGCGGAAGTACTCATCCATGGTCATCCCTTCCGGGATGGGGTACTGGGGCAGGAAGATCTCACCCAGACGCACCGGCACGCTGCAGCGCCGCGCGATCTCAACGGTGTTCTCCACCGCCTCGGGAATGTCTTCGAACAGCTCGACCATCTCCTGCTCGGAGCGCAGGTACTGCTGATCGCTGAAGCGCCGCTCCCGCCGAGGATCATCCAGGGTGCGGCTCTCACCGATGCAGACCCGGGCCTCGTGGGCCTCAAAATCCTCGGCGTGGAGGAAGTGCACGTCGTTAGTGGCCACCACTGGCAGCCCAAGCTTTTCCGCCAGCGCTACCTGTCGGTGCACGCACTCCTCGTCATTGGGACGGCTGGTGCGTTGCAGCTCCAGGTAAAAGGAGTCGGGAAACAGGTCCGCCCAGTAACGGGCGCGGGCCTCGGCCAGATCCTCCTTGCCCGCCAGCAGCGCCCGGCCCACGTCGCCAATCCGGGCACCGGACAGCGCAATCAGCCCCTCAGTACGCGAGGCAATCCAGTCCCGCTCAACCACTGGCGTGCCGGTGCTGAGACCGTCGGTGTAACCCAGGGAAATGATTTCGGTGAGGTTGAGGTAGCCCTGCTGGTTGCGCGCCAGCAGCGTCAGCCGGAAGGGATTGCCGGCGTCCTCCTCATTGAACACCCAGACATCTGCCCCAATGACCGGCTTGATGCCGGCGTTCATGCAGCCTTCATAGAACTTGACCAGCGAGCACATGTTGGACTGCTCGGTCACGCCCACAGCGGGCATTTCCAGCTCCGCCACTCGCTTGATCAGCGATGGAATGCGGACAATGCCGTCCACCAGAGAGTATTCCGAGTGAACGCGAAGATGAACGAAGGACTGCGCCATGGATTCCACCGATTATCGGTCAGCTGTTCTGGACAGGAAGCACTACCCGCCTCAGCGGGTGGCTTCCAGAAGTTCTTCCTTGCTCTGTTCGCCGAAACGCGCTTCCTTGAGCTCGCCCTCCGGCGTGATGATCATGGTCGCGGGCATGGCCAGGGGCCTATCCCAGCCAAAGGTCGGGCCAGGGTCTTCCTGGAAGACATTGAACTCAATGCCCATGTCACCCATGACCTCGCGCAGCTCCTCGCCCTGCTCACCATCGAAATTCACACCGAGCACGGTCACATCCGACTCATCATTAAGCTTGTTGAGCTCCGGAATTTCTTCGTAACAGGGTTCACACCACTCGGCCCAGTAATTGACAAAGACCCACTCGCCTCGCAGATCCTCCCAGACGAGGGTTTCGTCATCGGCCATGGTAAAAGTGGTTTCACTGCCACAGCCAGCCAGAACGAGACCGGCCAGAAGGCCTGCGGAAATGCGCTTCAGATGATTCAACGTCACCCTCCTGTTAGACTAAGCAGCGCTTATTGTAACGGCAAAAAGCGGTGGCGTAATCAGGGAT
>LKMJ01000598.1_pt1 | contig 28489 bp, 36 predicted proteins | sample 643391 | NCBI WGS metagenome assembly LKMJ01 (sample SAMN04112250, study PRJNA286221) | soda lake metagenome | biome: soda lake; feature: Kulunda Steppe; material: water; isolation source: sample PL-Br10 brine of Picturesque Lake | place: Russia: Kulunda steppe | collected 2010-07 | reverse complement strand
TCACGCGATGCTGGAAATCACTGCTCCTTTCCAAACCATGAAAAGCATCCAAGAACTCAGCACTCCAGCACTTCTTGTTAATAGTGCTCATCGCAATATCAGCCTTGAGGACCTTGGCAAGCGTGCTGCTATTACTGCAAAGCAGAGCATTATAGTATCTCACAGCCGCTCGAAACCAAAAGAATTGCAAGGGCTCTTGGCCACACTCACGTAACACAGACCAGCTGGGGGTGGTGCGCTTGACGCCTAAGATACCTTTAAGCAAGCACATGTGAACTGTTTGCAGAGGGCAGTCCATCTCAGCTCCTTGCTTCATGTACCTAGTGCCCCATATCTGACCTGCATATATGCTTGCTGGAAGTGCATAACCTTTAGCCAATCAAAGCATGCTGTGTGGTCTATCTGTTAAGCGGTGCCCCGATGCAAACTGCCTGATTCTACGACAACCAGCCATGAAAGGTGTAAGCATATGCTCAGCTGCAGCAGCCATGTTGTGGTGACATGCTCTCAAATTCAATAAGTTGTGCATATTGCTGGCATATTGCTGGGAAGGGAAATTAAAGTAACTGGTATTTTACATAACGCAAAGCAGACTGGCATCTATGGAGCAAATCCAAGTCAATACCTGACAGCCCAGCTTGAAGAGAAGATAGTCGTTCAAGGGCAGCATGCTAAATTCATAAGAGACACAGACCCTTTTAAACACTTAGGTGTCACACTCACCATGAAGCTTCATTGGAGCAGCCAACACAAAAGTATGACAAATAACCTTATAAGCTCATTACCTTCAATAGATCATATGCTTCTCCAACCCAAACCAAATGTACCATTATTACGGGCATCATACCAAGCCTGACTTACTCTTACGTAGGTTTAAAGCTAATAACAGAGAATGACAAGAAACGTACCACTTCATGGAACTCTCTCTGAGACAAACAGGGATCACTGAAAGGGGAGCATGCGCATGCATAATTATGCTTAGTTGCCCTGCTCAGCAGCCTACCCACCCAGGATAGAAAACCTGAAAAAGCTATGAATACCTTCAAGCCAAGCAAGATCTAAGCCTCATCACCTCCTGTAAAAAAACATACGTCTACGCAAATAATTAGGGAGCCTTTGTGTGACCAAAAACACACGCAAGTGAGTCCGGACTGAAAACAACAAGGGTTAGACAGCTGTGATACAATTCCATGCCTCCTAGGCAATCAAGATATTACACCAACTCGATATGTCCACCCTATTACTGGCAGATGTCTGCACAAGCCAAGTTCATTTAGCCTTACAGCAGCCAAACTTCCACAGCCGCGGATGTAACCTTCAATAGCCACCAGCAACTATCGTTTCTCCAGGAGAGTCCGACCAGACAAATTCAACAAGAGATATGGACACTGGCATTTCAGGTTTGACTTTCTTTTTGACGACGAACAACAGAAGGCCACTGGATACCCATCAGCCAAACAGGCTGAGTCCAAAAAATACAAGACAAAGCGCAAGGAATTGAACAAATTGAAATTAATTCATACAACCAAATACACATCCTAGACAGTACAATCCTTCCAAAAACCGTTGGTGCAGGGCACTCAGGACTCAGGAGTCCAGACAACTGTGACACAAACTCATGATCATGAATGTGCTGACTATTCCAGAAGAAAAGTAAGCCTGACTAAATTGAAGAAGCAACTAATAAAAAATAACATTCAGTGCAATATCAGACTCTGGAAAGTGGAAAGATGGGCACTAAAAAAAGAAGTACTAAAAGAATATGTCGGCAGTGAAGCACTCCGTACATCAATTAAGGAAAAAGAGTCACCTAGGGCCTAAGCACTTAATGACTCCTCCACCAGCAAAGAAAACAAATGAAGTCAGTGGGGATCAGGGGGATGACTAGCAGTACCCCATTCCTGGTCTTGATGATAATTTGCTACAAAAGTTTTTCAAGAGCGCGCCTGGTACTAACAAGTTTATAAGCACATTGAACCAAATGAGCACTAAGTTTCACATCAAGCTTGGTGACTTTCTTAGGATCTAGACCGAGATGTTACAGAGGCTCTAGCTATAAGGACTGTAGATGGTACCTAACCACTCCCAGAAGGATTGTGACACTATCATAGTGTGGAGACTAACATTGGCCATGGCTTGGCAAATGGGTTGACAGAGCATGCTATGCTGATGGTGAGCGGCTGCAAGCTGGCTCCTAGGCCTGGTATCTTCACAGTACTTGACCTCCAAAGGATGGATGTGCAGCTGATTGGGTGGGAGTTGACTGGAGTTCCAGACTCTGGACGAAGGCTGGTAGGCTGTTGCTGTTGCTGAGAGCCCCCTATCCCCTCTGCACCCTACTTCTTAATGCACACCCAGATTGGACATCTGGTAAGTTTTTTGTTTTATAAGTAGCCAATTCAGTTACTAGTATTGCTTCTGGGCAGCTTGTAGTAAGTCATTGCTTTGTAGGAAACTGGCCAGGGATGAGCCATTTAGGGATGGTTCTGTTGGTAGATCCTACAGGGATTTGTAGATTTTGTAAGGCTAAGTGGTCTTCATTACCAATATCCATTTGAACAAAACAACCCCCCAAGGAGCCTGCTTCTATAGCTTTCATGATACGTCTACATGCGTTGTTGTGGCGTTCAGTAATCATACCAGATATAATCTGGTGTTTACAACCTGATAGAATGTGCAGAGCACTGCTCGAGTGATGACAGAGGGGGCATTCAAGACTGGTCGAGGTCTTTGAGCAGCATGCTTCTGATTGAAAAGGGTACCTGTGCGGTAGTGAAAATCTTCATCTTGGAGGACATACCAAACATTGTCCAGAATGCGTTGCTGATGTATTTGTGGGCGAAGGGAAGTAAATCTTTATAATAGGAGTAGTAACCGGTTGTAGAGTTTGCGTGGCCTAGTTAACAGTTGGAGCATATGTGCCTTTGGAGCATCACAGAGATTTGAGAAAAAAATGAGCTTTGGAACAGGTAGGTTGGAGGGCCTTGAGGATGTTGCATCAGAGGGGATATCCCTTTCATAGGCACGCCAGGTGATGCCATGAAAAGAGTTACCATTAATGCCAGCGCATGGCATCCCTGTGTCTGCAACATTTGTGTCGACTTGGGATACTTGATGCTTGGCCACAGCATCTGCACGCTCTTTACCATAAATTCCAGCGTGAGATCTAACTTTTAATAGGTGCACGGGGGTTGGTGAGTTGCGGATAATTTGCATGAGTATCTTCAAATGTCCCCTTGTCCGGTTAGGCGCTGTTTACTGTAGAGAAACTACAGACAGCTGCGGAGAATTCGCATGAGTATCTTCAAAGTATCCCCTTGTACGGTTAGGCACTGTTTACTTAGAGAAGGCCAGAGTCATTCAGACAATAAGCACAGTAAACATTTTTAGATGCTGCTTCGAGGATGCCAGCTGTGAAATATACTGTGATCCAAAAACTTAAGAGAAGTTTGACTCCACAACAGACATGTACCAGTGCAGTGCCTTTCACAGGGCACACCACTGGTAGTGCCTCTTGGACCTATAATGCTATACTTATGCCCAACAAGATGGTTTCTTAGCAGATAATCAAAACTTGACATTCAACCGACTGGGAAGTGTGAAGTCTGGATCACAGAGGTCGACCTTATTGCTCATGCCAAGCTGGCAAGGGTAGAAGCCCACTGCATTTATCCAGACAGTACTTTTAAGCCCTGCAACCCATTCCACACTTCCACAAGTCTTGAATGCTACAAGAGCTTGCATATGCACCCCTTATGGAAAATGTGTAGGTATGCTGAGCACTAAGCTGTACATATTTCAAATGCCTTCTACCATGCATGAGGCTCAGGTTATTGCAATCAGGTCAAGCTTCCACCCGATGAACAGAATTCTGAGTATGTTGGTTTCCTTCCTTACAAAGAAGATGCACCTCAGAGGTTCACAAGCAAATAAGTCAAAAAGTATAAGACTCACACATGCAAGCCTTACCTGACCATATACTCAGAGCAATACAAGCACGGGCTATGGTGACCAAGGATAAATCTGCATCCAACACAAGCTATGGCTCTTCATTCAAAGAGGCATGGGGAAGGTATGGATTTTGGATCCCATTTAAATAATTAAGCTTGAGCAAAGTTTGCAAGCTTCTTGGTATGCTCCAAATAATTACAAGTGCTGGGACATACCACCCTGAAACCTCAACCCCCAGCTTTGTTGAACCAAATGGAATGAGCATCACAATTAAAATTGGTAGAGATGAACTGGTAGCCATCACAGCTGCCATCCTTAACGGCCACTTACATATTGCCACTGACAGTGTTTCATCTCTTAATTAAATTAGGAGACACTTGCTTTACTCCGAACTTCACCGCTACCATGTACAAGGGAATATCTGGAAGACATTCACACCGTCCGCAATTCATCAAAACCGGTCCACCTTTTTACAGTCAAATCTCACGCTGGCATTGCTGGTAATGAGTGCACAGATGCTGTAGCCAGGTATCAAGCAAAACAAGTCAACATGAGCCATGCAGACACAGTGATGCCATGTGATGGCATTGGGCATTGGTGGTAACCCTATTTATGACATAACCTGGCTTGCGTTTGAAGGGAATAAACCCCCTAACCCAACAACATGCAGGCCTTCAAATCTGCCTGCCCCGGATCTCCGGTTACTTTCAAATCTTCCAGGATGCTCTGAAGGTGCACATGCTCTCAACATATAAGCTTGGTCATGCAAACCCTCAAAGTGGCTATCATTAATCTTATTTTCAGAGTTTACTTCCTACTGTTCAAAAAATACTAGCAACGTTTCTGGACAATGGCCAGTTAGTCGTGAAAAGAGAACAAAACAGTTCCACTTCCGCACAGGCACCCTCTTCAAGCAGAAGCATGCTGTGCGCTTTAAAACCTCCACTTGTCAATGCCTCCTGTGTCAACAGACAGACAGTAACTTATATGTTTCATAAGGCTGTTGGCATCAGACCATCCCCAGTATGATTATTGAGCGCCACAACATTGCCTGTAGACTTATTATGAAAGCTACTGAAGCAGGGTCCCTGGGAATATGTTTTGTTTAAATGAATGTTGACAGCAAAGACATCTGGCATTTTAAACTAATGGATCCCTGTAGCATCCAACAGAGCCATCCAGGATGGATCATTCACCTGACGTTTCTCTTGTAAGGAAAGACTCATTTCTAGTCGTTCAGATGCTACACTAGTAGGGGGAAATGCCTAAAAGAAACAAAAAAGCGCATGCTCAACCCTAAGTACACATAGAGAAATGGGGCAGAATGCAGAGGGGATGGGGGGCTCTCAGCGTCATCGCCAGCAAACCTTATTTTGCCCAGGATCTGGGACTCCAGTCAGCTCACGCCCAAGCAGCAGCACATCCATCTTGTGGGAGTCAAGTATTGCAAAGACATCAGGCCCAGGAGCCAACTTGAAGCTGCCAATCAACAGCATAGCATGCTGCCAGCACCTGCGGCAAGCCACAGGCAAAGTTAGTCATCACACCATCTTTCTGGAAGGAGGTGGAACCATTCACAGCACAGCTTTTAGACTTTTAAGACTCTTGTTTTCAATCCTCAAAAAGCTTTCAAGCTCTATGCTCATTCGGTGAAGCTTATAAGCTTGTCAGTACCTGACGCGCTCTCGATAAAACTTTTGCCTTCTCTCATCATCAAGGTTAGGAGTGGGACACTGCTTGAGACCTTCCTGATCCTCACTGACTTCCAAGTTTGTTCCTCTGGTGGAGGGGTCATACAGAACCTTGGCCATAGGTGCACCCTTGTCTTCTAATTTTTCTTTCCTGTTCCCTTAATCCTCTGTTTCCAGCTAAAGGAGAGTTTGTCTGGTCTGCCTCCCCCCAGAGGGATCATTGTTGCTAGTGGATATTGAAAGTATAATCTGCAGTTGTGGGTTTTTGCATATCATATTACGTGATGTAAGGCCAGGTGAACTTGGCTTGCGCAGCCTTCAACCAGAAGTAGGGTGGACTTGTTGGTGTACTGTCATGATTGTGATCACGCAAAAGGCAAAAAGCAGGCCGGGGATAGATGAAAGTTCCCTACAGATAGTCATTTGCACAGACTCTGCGTCGAACATAGGGTTTGGTAGGAATCGATGAGGCTGAGATCCTGCTGAACTTGAAGACATCTATGGCCTCCTTTTAAAGTGTTATGCTTTTGGTGGGTAGGCTGCTGAGCAGAGCAACCAGGCACGTTGTGCCTTACCCATGTGCATGCTCCTCCTTCCAATTATTCCATACCATGGCCTTCGTGTCTCCTTTTCCTTAATTGATAGGGGATGTTTTGGAAGGGAATGATTTCACTGCCTACGTTGTTTTTCCTTTTAAACACTGGCAGTTAACATAACATTTTTGTCACCTTGTATCCTTCTTGTGCCTGTGCTTCCTTGTTGGTCTTGGTTGCAGCCTAATTGCATTCAGCTAAGTTGCCCTCTGTCACATTGAGAGACTGCTGCATCCAAATTAGACTCGCGGCATGGCCATAACATAACTCAACCAACCTCCGGCTCACAATGCAGCATAAATCTGGCACTGCATAAATCTGGCGGTACACCTCGTTCGGCAAGTACACCTTTGGTACGTTTCCTTTCCAAGAGGCTGTTTTGCAAACAGGAGACTCTCAGCCTGACAGGCTGGCGTCAACCAGTCACAAACATGCATCCTTGCAAATCTGACGAATTATCAGGCCAATTCTTTGACTTGTAGGTCAAACATTGTAGATATGCAAACTCTTCCCAGCTGTGCACCCCTTACCTGTACCCTCCATTGCACTGTTTCATGCTGTTTCTTTGGTTGCCGGTTTGATCAGGTACAGCTATGTAACCTTTACTTCCCACTTTCGATGTGGTTTACCAAAGCTTCCACACACCTCCAAGATGCTAAAAGCGCATCAACACAGTTTCGCCATGTAAAACTTTTACTATTAGATTACTAACTATTAGATTACAATTGGATTACTATTAGATTGAATCCATGTAAAAATGTTGCTATCTGGCCGACATAATGTTAAGGTCTCAGATAAAATTCAGAAATGAAAGCCACAGCACCAAAGGGTGTGGCGAAGAAAAGTCAAGATGCCGTAGTTGAATAAAGGAAGGAGTAAGCAAGTCCTCGGACAAGGGTTTGAGCACTCTTGTACCTTGCCAAAAATAATTAAGACAGTACAGGCACTGACATTAAAATGTGAACAAAGTGCATAATGATTGGAAACGTGGCCACTCTGAAACGCTGAAGCACATACAATTATAGAAAACGAAGGTGATGGCAATACATGTGTGTGTGTGTGTGAGAGAGAGAGAGAGAGAGGAGGGCGGGTTTAATTTTTGACAAAGCAAGGTTTTTGTTCGTATGCCTAAGTGGACGTTAAGGTTTAGAAAGGCATTTGCCACGCATGCCAATTCAAACAGCCAGTCCATTTAAGGTTGGCCTCTGCCTTTACCAGTGTCCAACAGGAATAAGGGCTTGTGCTGTGAGAGCATGATGCCCTTGGAAGTGGGGGTACCCCAGCAACGGCTCTGCTGTGCCTGCAAAGTGTCCTTGCACTGGTGCCTGCACAACAGCAGAGTATGGGAATGATGTGCTGATTAGGGGCATAGTGGGCCACATCAATATGGGCAGAAAATAGACGTTTCCATGCCAGAAAATTATGTTGAACACATCAAGCTCTCAATGTGTGTCTAAGGCAAGACAAAAACTACATCTCTTGCATGCTATGAATTTTTCCAGCCACTCTTGCATGTCTAGGCGTGCATGCACAATGCACATTGACTTGAGCTGGGAAAGTTGAAGGCACCTGCTGTTCTTCAGGTCGAGAGACTTCCTCCCTGCTCGGTGGCGCACTGGAGTCCAAGGCACCTTGTGCTGCCTTTGAAGTGCCAACTGCAAACAGAGGCAAATGGATATGTTGAGCTACATCCACATCACAAAATGAGGTACATCCAGGTTGAATTATTTTCTGACATGGCATGCAGACAATACCTTCAAGATTGTTGACAGAAGTTCACTTAGCAAGTGCACATTACTTAGTTCCTTTTAAAATTGTGTCGAAGGGTGCTCACACTGAGACAACCAAGCCACAAAGCGAGTCCTTGAGGCACACCAGGTAAGCCAAAGATAGCACAACGCACCGGAAATGTTGGATACTACCCTAAGAAAGGAGGCAGGATCCATCTCGCTCGACACTTCTTGAAGGTGTGCCTGCATTTACGTTGGCATTCTTATTTGAGGATGCCTGATTCTGATTAAGCTTTTCTTTCGAAATAATGAACTGAACACAACTTTCGTGCATTTGCATAGCCGGATCTGTAAAAAGGCTGGACAGCAATTTCATGGAAGAGCAGAACCTCACTCACACAATATTCCTCTTGTTTTTTTGTATATCTTGCCACCCAAATGATACCCAACCATTTTTTTGAGCTGGTGCAAGATAAAGGTTCTTCCACACCTTAACGTCCCAATCAAAAAACATCCTGCCCAAAAGGCTGGCCACAGCTGTAGTGACGTCATGAAGCTCCAGCCTGGTTGGAGTAAAATAGTCAAATTAATCGGAATGATTTACTTAGTTTTAGCAGCAAAAATGCATATTTGCCAAGTGCATCATTCACTTGCACTGTGAGCATCAGCTAGTGCAGACTCGTCCTTCCTGCACAGCGATTATTAGTAATAAATAGTTGCTTTTAAAGTAAGGACCAGGAATTGATACATACCTCTTGGCAAGCCGCAGCCACTCCAGAGCCACACTCAAGCCTTGATTACTGTGAGTTCAGCAGAACCAATACTGGTATGGATAAACGCTCCATATCTGTGAAAGCTTTTAGCTTGGCAAGTAAGCAAATGTAAATGTGCAGTCAAAGAGTGTGCGATTGCATGTCCATGCAGGGCATCTTCCAAGAAGAACGACAAGAAAAGTGGACCATTTCCTGAGCATCAGATGGCTTAGAAATCAATTTTGATTTTGAGCAGGTTCCAGCAAGGGCCAAACACACCTTGAGACTGCTTCCAAACACACTGCTTTGGACACCATGAAATCTGTGCAGCTTCTCAGCAGACGAGGCGCATGGAATCTGTGAGCACATTTTAAAGGTATTTCTATCAAGCACTAATTGATACAATGGCGCCCAAGTAGAATGTCTTTGGCAGGTCAGTCACAATGCAGCTGCCCCAATTCTGCAACTTTTTAAAGGGGCCTATCTGCAGCATGCATGTTTCCATATGATACCTTATGCAAGTGCATCTTTGATTTGCAGCCAATCAACCTCCTCTCCTGCTCCGCTCACACAAAGGCCTCTGCCGCTCGACCCACCAACTGTGCACCTATTGTTTTTGTGCAATAAGAGTGACACATTTTGGGATGGGTCAAATGGCATGAGCCAGAATGGAAGCAATATGTATCGCATTGAATTTTATAGTACCCGGTATTTTCTAAACAATTTAGCCCGAATCCCTCCTGTGCCTGAATTATCAAAAATTATGGGTGAGACCGCAGCATAATGCAGGGATACTGCTGAAGCAAAATATCCAATTCCCGACGCCTAAACTGTACCCAATACAATAGAACTCCAAACATAAGCTTTTCAGTTGAACTGCAGGTACACATTTTTACATAATTTATGCACCTTGGACAAGATGAAGTGATGGCAGATACCGTCTTCAAAACAGCGAAGTGCTAGACTGCTATAGGGGAGTCTTGGTGGCAGTGCATGAGTGTGGTGCTTGTCTCTGTGTCAGATGCAAACCCCATCCTCTGTAAGCTACAGTGCAAGCTGTGCAAGCAACTGCTCAGCCCATCCAAACCCCTTGATGCTTGCAAGATGCATGTTAAAAGCACAGAGTGCAAGGCTCATCACTTGGGAGTCAAGGAAGGTCAGAGTCCAAAAGAGCAGCAGCATCGGGCATAAGCAGGCATCAGCAGCACCGTGCAAATAGGAGGCGGCATCAGCAGCTTGAGCTTCAAACGCCAGGCGATGCTGCTGCAAGGTCAGCTGCACAGTTGGCAGGAGGCGCAGGCCCTGCCCTCAAGATGGATCTCCGGTGAGATAGGAGGCTTGCACGTGAATGGAAATTTTGCATACATGTGCATGTGTGCGCTGCATGTGCATTCAAATAAGTGAAAGGGTGTGCGTACGTGCATATTTATCAAGCGGCTGTTGTCTGTGTGGGGTCCGTGCGCGTAAAGAGGGTTTTGTGCGATCCATGCAGGCGTGCCAGGCTGACGCCCTTTGAGAAGAACTTGTGTGAGCTGGCCGCTGGGCTTCTCTTCAAAAGAAGATGACAGCTTGCCACCCATCGTTGAACATGTCAACTTTTTGCACTTGTGGGAAGAGGAGTTTCCCAGCTTTGGCAGGAATTGCAGTGCGCTGGCTGTGGCATGCACTCAACAGCCTGTGCCAGCACTACTGGTCAGCGGGGGTTGATGTACTGCAAGATTCAATCCAATTCACTCTAGGTTGTGCATGGAAGCTAATCTACATGCGTTGCACCATCAGGCAGTGCAGCACAAGCACAGAGGCATGCTGTGGAAAGACGCTGCTACCTCGTCCTGTACTGCCTCGTCCTGCAAGCTGAGCAGGGCAGCTTTTGCGGACTGATTATTCATCATGGTATCATTTAAAACCACGGGGGAGCTGCGTGGTGCTCGGTGTGAAATGTCCTATCCCAGTTTCCTCGGCTCTCTTGGCTGTGCTGGCCCAGGCAGTCGCACGAGACCCTGGTTTGACCAAGGTTGTGGACCACAAACAAAGATTTTTGGTCCTCTGGGGTCGCGGGGAAGTGAACTGTGTGAGCGTTGGGGCTCAATCTTCAAACATAACCATTTTATTTCCCTGGCCCCTGGCCTACGCACAGCTTCTCCCCCCCCCCTCGCTTGCCTTGCATTGATAGATGCAGCAAAAAAGATTTTATGCATCAAATCAGGAAAAGAACAATGAAGGGGTTGCAGAGATATGTTGGTAAAACAATGTGTGCGCTAAAGTGAGACAATAAAGTTTTGAGGGGGCTGGGCTGTTCAAGGGGACAGTGATCTTGACTCACTTGTCAGCAAGCTCTGCCAACATGCACACTGTCCTCCAGGATAGGGCCTCCCCCTCCAGCTGAAGGCCTGCATATCAAGCAAGGTGCCAAGCCAAGATGATAACCCGGAGAACAGCCCAGAGCTCGCGCGATGGGTGTGCCTGCAGGTAGGTCCACACCTTCCGGGAGAACGATACTGGGGCCGTACAATGCATTGAGCAGGAGCTTGACCTCATAGTTTGTTTCAGCCAGCTGTATTTCTTTGTCTTCAATAACTGCCAGTAGGTCCTTGAAGACACGGCTGGCATTTCGTAGCAGCCATGCATGCACCTGCAAATAAGCGCCACTGTCCTGCAACGTGTTTCTTTCGTGCTGCAAACAAATACAATGTGCAACTGGTTATTGGAGACATCTATTATTGCTCATCCCACAATCTGTCATGCATGCGATACGCTTGCATGCTAGTACTGAGACTTGTGTGCTTGCGAGTGGGATATCCATGAGGCATGACTCATAATGTGTTGAATCTAAGGCAAGATCGCCTGAGTAGCCTGATAGTGCAAGTGCCAGGTGAATGCGGTCAGCGTCCTTACCTTCCAGCGGTCACCCTCCTTAGAGATCAAGTCAACCACTTCATCCTCTTCAAAAATCATGGACATATTTGCTTTATAATAAGCACGAATGTCGCATGGCGACAGTCAAAACGGAATTGTTCAGCATTTGGTGTCCAAACACGCTTTCAAAGGAGATAGAGCGAAGTACTGGAGCCCACAACAATAAGAGAGGACATACGCAAGCAAGATAATCGAGAGGGGACACATGCAAACAGTCCAGTTCTTTGAGGTCTAGTCTGGAATTGGATAAAGCCATCTCATTTCTTGCTAGGCAAGTCTGTTCAAACACTGTACCCCTGTTCTTTAGGGAGTTCATCTCAATTGGTATTCAAGCCCTTGCCAGCTGCACGATTACCAGCCTGCTGCTCTGACCAATGAGCAAAATTTTAGCCTGGACAAAGCCTACCATCTGTCCCAAGTGATGTGCTAGAATGTCTCCCTTGCCTTCATGAACCTATTTCTTCCAACTGTATGCCAGAAATTTCTGATGCATTTGACCATTTCATGGCATAAGCTTGTGCTTGTGTGGACCTCCGTCCTTCTGCAGCCCCCCTGCCCTTGCAGCTTGCAAAGCACTGGTTGTGTGCCATCTACCTGTGTGGTCTCTTTGCCCCTGTGCCGCTTGCCTCTGCAACCTGCATGCCCTCTCAGCTTCCATGGGCATGAGTGAGGCCCAAGAGGGCCAAAATTGGCAGGCTGCCAATGAGTGGCAGAGCCATAGGATGCGCAGAACCATGAATCAGGCACCTCTATGTACCTGCTTTCGAAAGTGAGTCAACACTTCTTGGGTCACCAACGTTTAACCTATCTTCAATTCAGCTATAGCTGTATGTGAGCATGTCAAAGACAAAAGCCCTGTCTCCAGCGACCTTGTAAGATGAAATCCAGGGAGATAAGCTCCCTCCTAGCCCTTGGGAAATCCGGAGGTAAGCTCCAGATACTCAAGCAGGCGGCGGGGCACCTGGGATGGAAAGTCGACTATCCACCCCCACAACCTGTGGATCGGGGTTCGAACCTCACTGGAGGCTCACAACCGGCTAAGCTGCCCTCGTTCGGCGGATACAGCCTTGGAAACCTTAAACCTAGCCCTTTGGAGGCAACAGGCGTGGCAGCCTGCGCTACCCAACCAACCCAGTCCAGTCCAGTCCAGTGTGTGTACATTTTATAGCAGGGTATCAGAGACTCTGCAGTCTCATATTAGGCAACCTGTTGTCTGCTTGGTCTACACTGTCGCTGTCTGTAGCCAGTCCACACACAGCATTTGCTTAGATACTGCTGTAGCTGAACGACTGGATCAAATACTCCACCAGCTGACTCAACCAACCTCCGGGTCACAAGGCAGCACAATTTGGCATGGCACTTCTGGTATGACCAAGGGCATACCTTTTTTGAGGCATCGCAGCACTAAATGAAAGCAGTCAACGAGTCTGGCAAGTGGAATATGGGAACAGGGTCTAGCATGGGCAACTCCCAAGGGCAAACCTTGATGTTTCAGCGAGGGCAGCTTGAGTTGAGTAGTACTATCGTTGAACATCATTGAGAATTGAGCAAAAGCACAAGCGTTTCCAGAAAGAAGTGTGACAAGGTGTGATATTTGTTTGACAGAGCTCCGCTCGTCAAAGGTCTACATAAAAGGGTGATTCGCTAGCGAACCAGGAAAAGCAGGAGCAATATGGCGCAGATGCAGGCAATGATGCGTGGAGTGAGCATCCTTTCCCGGCAAGCTGCCCCCATCCTGCCCAAGCGCGTGCAGCAGCTCCGCAGCCCTGTCGCCCCCCGTGCAAGCAGCAACGACAACAACGAAGCGTGCAGCACCAGTGGCGATGTGAGTGTGCGCTGGATGTGCAGCGCATTGGCAGGAGATACTTGCTGTCTCACACACTCCAGGACCTTCGCTGTTGTATGCTACCGAGTTCCTCTCGCTTCGCGGAGATCCCCTGCGCGCCGCGCGATGCGGACTAGATGGGACTTTGGGGATGGCAGGCAGCGGTTCAAGCCCCCCCAAATAGCCAGCATGCCCGCATTAATCTCCCCCTGTGCAGGTGTTGTCCGCCCTGCCCCCTGTCGCGCGCCGTGCCCTGATGACCTCCACCGCAGCAGCCACCCTGTTCACAGCTGGGAGCGCAAACGCAGCCACTGAGCTCATGGCTATCGCCGATGTGGACAACAGGGCAGCCCTACTGCTGACCCTGTTTGTGCCTGCTCTGGGCTGGGTGGCCTTCAATATCCTGCCCGGCCTGAAGAATCAGCTGGATGTGAGTGAGGTTCCTGTGAAAGCAGCGTCCAACCTTGCCTTGATTGCAATAAAGTGCCCCAACCTAGTGCAGGTGATTTGCAAGTTGGCTGTACCTGTCCCGCTAGGGGGTAGTCACTCCTTGATCAATGTAGCGTGCATCTCTGATGGCCCCCTCTGCCCCCATGCTGCACTGGTGTGTGCAGACCATGTCCGAGAAGAAGAGCAGCAGCGTGCTTGGCCCTGCCATCGGCCTTGCTGCTGCCTCCCTGCTGGCAGCCCAGGGTGCAGATGCCGCCACTGAGGTTGCCCAGGTGGCCGACCAGCGCATAAGCTTGCTACTCACCCTGTTCGTCCCTGTCTTGGGCTGGGTGGCCTTCAACATCCTGCCTGGTCTCAAGCGCCAGCTTGATGTGAGTGGCTCCATGGGAATTGGTATCATGCAGCCTTTGTGCAGCTCCTGTGTCCCTGGTAGTCAGAATTGGAACGTGAATCATTTTACCGCTTAACCTGAATGCCAAGTGAGGATGCGCTGTCAGGATATGCCCACACAACGTATCTTGATACAAGCAGATTGACGTATGGCTTGCAATTGATACACCCCTGATCTCATCCTGAAAAGTACATTACTTCTGTGGCATGTTGTTTGCTGCAGACCATGGCTGACAAGAAGGGTGCCATCGTGGGCCCGGCTGTTGGCTTGGGTGCTGCCGCCTCGTTGCTTGCGGCTCAGAGCGCTGATGCTGCCACTGAGGTCGCCCAGGTGGCTGACCAGCGGATCAACCTGCTACTCGTCCTATTCGTCCCTGTTCTGGGCTGGGTGGCCTTCAATATCCTGCCTGGCCTCAAGCGTCAGTTAGATGTGAGTGGCTGCAGACAAGGTCCTGAAGTGTATTGCTGCATGAGCATGGTCAGGTGGCCTTTAGTGATTAGGATAGGTTTCATGCACTAAAATTAGGTACACTGTTGTTCTGAGTGCTCTGTCTGAAGGTTCAAGGGCTACCTGCGGCACAAACTGTCTCAAGTAGTGGAGAAAAAGGCTGCATAAAGAGATGGCTGTCAACCCCTCAGCGTGCGCCGCTCCTTAACTTGTCTTTTTAATGGTCTCTCGCTGCAGACTATGGCTGATAAGAAGGGCGCCATTGTGGGCCCAGCTGTTGGCTTGGGTGCTGCCGCCTCTTTGCTGGCAGCCCAGAGCGCTGATGCTGCTACTGAGGTCGCCCAGGTGGCCGACCAGCGCATTAACTTGCTGCTCACCCTGTTCGTCCCTGTTTTGGCCTGGGTGGGCTTCAACATCCTGCCTGGCCTCAAGCGCCAGATAGATGTGAGTTGGATGTGTTAGTAAGCACAGGAAGCTGTGTGCTAAAAATGCTGACATCATCAATCATTCGGTGGTGTATATCTTGCCAAGCATGTAGCTGTGTGTCTTTTGTATTTTGTCCAGGCAACAGGAATTCCTGCAACACCTTTTTAGACATAGACATGCATAAAAAAGTCGTCCTCTTGCCAGTACAGACAGGTGTTCACCAGACGAAAATTGAAAAAGTGTGCCTGTTCTTTTTTGCTACATCAAGCTGTGGTTGTGCAGTGCAGCCTGTTTGAAACAAAAAAACACAGCACTGGTTTTCATTCTGACCTGTGCCTTTGTCATATGCATTTGAACTTAAAGAGAAAAGAGTTAAAGCATGTTGTTGCAGATAAGTAGATCTTCAAGCAAGATGTATGGTCTTCAGTGTGTCCTTGACCCTGGCAGGCTGCCTTCCTTGACTAAATTTTGCAGGTGCAGGGCCCCTCGTTCCATAAAATAGTTGTCTCCTGCGTCCACCCACTAGCATATTTTCTCAATATTTTCTCATCTGATGAAAGCTGTTTCCACTGTTGCACGCAGACCATGGCGGAGAAGAAGGAAGACCAGTAATTGTGTTCAACGCTGGGACTAGGCATCCGATTTAGTGCATCCTCTGCATCCTTAGACCCGCCACTCTTCCCAATGTGCTTGATTTCGATTCTCAAGCCATGTATCAATGGTATGCCCATGCATACTGTGCAATGCATAAAGCAGGCCGTGCACTGCCCATGTTGCCATGGCCAGCACTGGTGAACCCTGACGGGTGTGCCTACCCGTCAGTGGTCATGTGAGCTATTGCCACCAGGTGCTGCTCGGATTCACTGAACTGTTAACGTTACTTCGTTCTTTTTAGATAAAGCTCTTGAGTCACTCATGCTTACTTAAAGCAGGGTGCATATGTGTCTGCAGTGGATGAGCTCGCCCATCATGTGTGCTTCTTCCTTGGCTGGTTGTTTTTTTGCTTTTCTTGGCATTTGCCTCAATTTTCATCCCTTATCTTTTGACCTGATTCTGCTTGTAACACCGTCTCATTATGTCTAGTTTGAAAACAAATTGAATGCGCTGATGTTGAAATTCGTTGAAACTGCCTTCAATCCATGAAAAATCCTGACAGTGCCACTGTCCCGCTGGGAGCTCATGACTACTAGTATGAAGTCACCAGCAGGTTAGGTTAGGTTATATAGCTGTATCCGCCAAACGAGAGCAGCTGAGCTGAAACCAAGAAGGCCTGCAACCTGGGCCTAATTTAAAGTGGCGCAAACTCAAGAAAAAAGGTAGTGTTTGGAAACTATAAGTTTTGGTGAAAAACAAACTAGGAGGCACTTTTAGGGAGGATGGAAAGCAGGCTCCTCTAGCAAGTTTGACCTTCAGCCAGATGCAGATACCTAAGTACAGAAAAAGGCTAGCAAGGAAAGTATGCAAAAGCAAGGTCAGACACGAAGAGCAGGCTAACTAAGGATAACTAGCTACTTCAACCAGCCAGCCGCCAGAGCGCTCGCAAGTGAATGTGTCCGCCCACAAGCTCCGTCTTGACTCTTGTCCGGTCTTGCTGGATCTCCGTGGTCCTGCCCTGGGGAAGTCCAGGTCGCCTGCCTCTTCGTCATAGCTGACACCTTCCGGCGGTGTTGCTCATGTTGTTGCCCTCCCTGCTGCTGCTGCTCCTGTTGCTGCTGCTTCTGCTACTGCTGCTGCTTCTGCTACTGCTGCTGCTTCTACTGCTTCTACTGCTTCTACTGCTGCTGCTGCTGCTGCTGTTGCTCCCCTTGCTTCTGCTGCTGCTGCTGCTCCCCCAGCTCTTTTTGGTTGAACAGGAGCTTAAGCTGATCCCCTACTTTGTCAATGTGAGGAAAGCTCCAACTTGCTTTGGGGAGCTGACCAGCTGATTGGTGCAGCAGGAACGGGTAGTGCACTGACCTGGTGCCCAAGTTGACTACAATACTGAGGCCTTTTGCGAGCACAACCAGCTCCTCCCCATACCCACACCTGCTACGAGCTGCATGCTGTAGCTGGATGGCTAGGTTGACCAAGGCGTTCTGGAGGGGGGTGCGCTTCAGGACCATGACAACGCCATTGCTGTTGCTGCTGCTGCTGCTGCTGCGGAATGCCTTGCACACTGTCGCTGCTGCTGTGTTGCTGCAAAAACGCACTAAGTAGCGCTGCTTCCCTTGAACACCACCTATGAAATCACCAGCAGAGATCTTCTTGTGCTGTGGAGTAAGGGAAAGATTTACAAGGGTGCACAAGAAAAGCACTTCACTGAAGGCTTTCAGTCATGAAGTGCGACTGCAAGCCTGCTCATAAAAAGCTGTGCATGAAGGAAAAAACGTAGCCTTCTGCTATTCTAGCTCAGGGAAGCAGACAATGTGGAAACCTCTAGGGGAAAACAGGGGCGCACAAGTCTTGTGGAATGAAATTACATATGGATGTGTGCAGATGTAAAGGACATGCTGCTCATCTTGTACATCATTAGGGTTACAAGGTTTAAAAGAAAAAAGGCCTTCAGACAAGAAGTGCGACTGCTAGCCTGCTCATAAAAGAACATCAGTGCATGAAGGAAGAAATAAGGCGTATTGTTTTCCTGGCCCAAAGCAGACACATTGCTGAAGCCTGCGGGAGGAAATAGGGACACATACGTCCTTTGGAGAGAGACCACGTGTGGATGGGTGAAGTGAAAAAGGATGTGTTGCTCATCTTGCACATCATTAGCGTTACACAAGTCACAGGTAGGGGAGGTATTGTGAGTCCAGGTCGCAGTTTCAATTGGTAGGGTGTGGGCACGAAGTCTGAAGCGAGCCACGCTGCAAATAATGTAACGAGGAAGATCAAGGAGCATGTATCTAGGAAGGGTGTACGGCGAATGTGTGACCAAGGCCCTTTTGGTAGGGAGGGCGCACCATTGATGGTAAGTGGAGCGTTTGCTGTTGCGCTCTCGTGGATGCGTATCAGAATAAGGTGTCGAATAATCCAATTGCCTTTCCCTGAGGTCAACAACAAAACGACCAAGATCAATGGGCTCACACTTCAGCAGCCTTTCCTAGAATAACTAGGATTGTGTGAGACCATTCATAGCAGACAGAATGTGGGATGACCAGCAATCATCGCACCGTGAGCTCAGTTGCATGTCAGCTTGTAAGATCTTTCTCAGTGGAGCTATTGCTTTGGCTAAAAGCATTGTATAGCCGCATTGCCGCCCGGAACCAGTTGTACTGTAGAGGCTCTAGACCACTCGCGCATGACGCACCATGGAGGGGTTGTGTCCTTGACCATCATAGTCCTCTTCAGCAGCGGTAGCAGCCATTTTTGTACAGGGTTGTCCATTTCTTTGCCCTGCCGTAAGGAGGGGGTGGCCCAAACCTGGCTTGCATACATACCAGCAGGACTTGCACATTTTTTTAAGGGGCTACATGTTGACATGTAACCTGTTGGTGCGGTCATGCTCCTGAATAAACTGTTTGATGTGGAAAGTACCAGCTGTGAATGGGTGTAACGCTGCATCAGCCGCAGTACTAAGATTGATGTGTTTGTCACAAACCATGCCCAGATATTTGAAGGAGTCTGTGTTGGGGAGCTGCACACCATCATGAAAGAGAGGGGGCAGATGGTTTGTGCGTGAATTGAAGCACATCACCTCAGACTATCGTGTGTATTGATAGTGAGAGACTTTCTTTGTGCATACGCTCTTAGTTTGTTCAGCATAGTCTGCATGTAGTTAGGGAGATTGGACGTAAGGGAAAGGTCATCAGCGAACAGCATGTGGGTCGCCAGAAATTTTGGAGTGCCAGTGAGGGCGCCTTTCACCCCGTCTACCACACTGCCAATGTTGTTCAAGTAGATGGCAAACAGCAAAGGGCAAAGGGGACATCCTTGTTTAACAAATGTTTCAGAAAGATGGCTGCACAGAAGCTGTCTTGTCCCCATCCAAGAACGTATATCCATCAGCATGGTGCAAGTCTTTAAAGATAGACAGGATGTGGCTAGGCATCTGGCAACTGAGGGGATGACCCCACAGCTTGTTGCTTGGAATACAAGCCTGTTTAGACTTATAATTTGAGTAAATTTACGCAGCATACAACCATGATGGCCCATTTTGTACTTCTGTGAAACGTGCTTGCAAGTGCTGTAGAATGAGGGGTTGCAAGGTGCACGTGCTTCTGCCCGGACAAAAACAGTACTGTGTGTCTGGAGTCTTGTTGTGTTTTCCCCCCCGAAGATTTACAAGTTAGGTTTAAGCGGAAGGCTAATTTGTTTGTGGCTCAAGATCGCCAGCAAAAGTATCCACAATGTCAGGAATGAAATAGCAAAGTGCCACTGCAGTCAGCTGAGAAATCAAAGACAGTACTGACTAGTCTGATAGGCAAGGCATGCAAAATATGTAAGGCATGACAGTGCGCACACAAGGGTAGCTGACTACAGGGAAGGCTATGGCATCAAAGCTTTGCTCAATCTCTTTGGAGGCCTCTCTGCTATGTAGTTGTATTCAACTGGTACGCAAGTTGACCCCTCCCCATTGTCACTAGTTTAAACAAGTTCCGTACGTTTTTTAAAACGTGATTTCATCATCTAAATCAGCTTGATCTGTTATATCCAGGCTCCGGGAACTGGCAAGTCTGGCGACTTTGAACCTCTGCCCCAGGTGTTTGTCCCCATCAGCTCCCTCCCCAGGCCCCCATCCGCCTCCCTGACACCTGTTCCGTATTTAACCGTTGAGGCCTGGCGTGCGCTGTGCACTCACGTTGCGTTTTTGCGCTCGCGCTACATTGTTAGTTTTGGGCCAACTGGCAAATTAAACTCAAGACTATTACAAAGCAGACGGTGCACAAAGTTCCCCCTTGTACCATTTTTTGTCGTTTTGCAGCGCGATCCTGACACAGTTGTCCGCTTCTTTTGTTACACTATGATGAGTTCAAAATACCATGCGTGAAACAGTGGATGTCGGAAGGGAAAGCAAGTGCAGCTGCCTCGGGTTAAGAGCTGCTAAAAGGTAGACCGGTTCCATCTGCCTTGCCCATCTCGCTGAATGCTCTACGTTATGAGCTTTCCTTCGTGTCCTAGGTGCTGTCACACCTTGGAAGTCACCTGCATTTTCTTTTTCAATGATGCAGGCTTTTTCCTTGTCAGCAGCTCCTGCACATAACAGAGATCCCTTTCATCATCATGGGCATAGTTTTGTAAGGATGGTGTAGGGTGGTTCCGGGTCGTGACAGCTGTTGACATATGATCTTCCTTTGTGTCTTTATTCTCCTCGCCACGGGACTCCTGAGCTACCAAAAGAGGTCGCTGCCGCTTGGCAAATGGCTGGCAAAATGGCTCGTAAAGGAGTTGCGTGAGCTGGGGTGTGAGCAAGCCCAGCCCAAGCAGGAGGCACAGGGCCCTAGCTGCAGGAGATGCTTGAAGGAGAGCTCGAGCGGGATCGCTGTGCAGGCACGCACTGGGTCAGGACATGCAGTGAGCACTGAAGCAGGCAGAACCGCAGATGGAGGACGGAGGCTTGACGCGTTTGACCCTACTCCACGAGCAGGGTGAGCGTTTAGGAAAATAGAGACAAGGGGTTTGTCGGAGAGGACGGCCGTGTGCGTTTGCAAGAAGTGGATGCTTGGACTTGCACGCAAATGCAAAGGGAGAGGGGCTCTGATCACCTGGCGTTTAAGTGAGCAAGCATGCGAGTGCAAAAGATACCGACTTGTATCTAAATTGCACATCATGAAATTTGAACCACCAAGCAGGAGGGGCAGCTGTTCCAATTTCCCTCCAAGCATCCATGTCCTGAGGCTAGTTTCTACACCATTCAAAGTTTCCTCTCGCCTGAGGCGAGCTCAGGACAGTTATGACACATGGCTGAACCGTACAAGCTGCAGCGCGCTTAAAGATGGGAATTTGATGCGTTAGGCAGAGGCAATGTTTGCTGCCGTACCTATGCAATGATTAAGTCCCTGCCCCCCTGCCTGTCTTGCAGGCTCCCGGTAGGCCCAGCAGCACTTGACAGCAGAATGCATGTGCGTTTGCATGTGTGCGTGTGTGCCGGTGCCCGCGTGCGCACCCCCTCCAACACTTTCTGTCAGCATGTGCGTGCGGCTGGCATGCTCAGGTACCTGGAGTGGGACGACTACTTCATGGCGCTGGCGTTTCTCAGTGCCCAACGCTCCAAGGACCCCAGCAAGCAGGTGAGCGAAAGCACCCCTTTTCATCTGCATGGTACAGGCCCCATCAAGTGCCCTTGAGGATGCCTTGAGATGCCGGTTGAACGCATGCGCACGCCAGTCATGTGTGTGTGCGTGTGCCTGTATGTCGTGTGTGTGTGTGTGTGCCTTGAGATGCCGGCTGAACGCACGTGCGCGCCAGTCATGTGTGTGTGTGTGTGCGTGTGCGCCTATGTATTTGCGTGTGTGCATGTGCGAGTGTGTGTGTGTGTGCCTTGAGATGCCAGCTGAACGCACGCACACGCCAGTCGTGTGTGTGTGTGCATTTGTGTGCGTGTATGCGTGTCTGCCTTGAGATGCCAACTAAACGCACGTGTGCGCCAGTCATATGTGTGTAAGCGCGTTTGTGTGTGTGTGCGTGTGTGTGTGTGTGTGCGTGTATGCGTGTCTGCCTTGAGATGCCAGCTTGACGCACGCACGCGCCAGTCATGTGTGTGCGCATTTGTGTGCGTGTGAGCGTGTCTGCCTTGAGATGCCAGCTGAACGCACGCTTGCGCCAGTCATGTGTGTGTGTGCGCGTGTGTGCATGCAGGCAAGCATGAGCCCATGGGCTATGGGTGCTGCGGGGGGAGCAGGAAGCACGGCCTTGCTGCTTGTCACGGCTCTCCTTTGAAGGATGGGCTCTCCTTTGTTACCCTTTGCTCTGTTGAAGGATGGGCTCTCCTTTGTTACCCTTTGCTCTGTTGAAGGATGGGCTCTCCTTTGTTACCCTTGCTCTGTTGCAAGCGATTGAGCATGGTGGCCTGGACGGAGGAGGTGGCCTGGATGCAGGAGGGGGCATGGCGCCAGCCAGCTGTCCCGCAACCACCTACTGCTGCTGCTTCCGTGATGTGCAGGTGGGCGCAGTCATCGTCGGCGCGAACAAGGTGGTGCTGGGCATCGGCTACAACGGTTTTCCGAGGTGACCAAGGCTGAGGGAGGGCTGCTGCGCATGGGGAGGTGTGGAGCGCGTGCAGGGAGGGCTGCCGCGCGCACTTGAGGAAGGCTACAGCACATGCAGGGAGGGCATTGATGTGTTGTACTTTTACCCCCTCTCTCATGAGCACGCGGGCTGGCAAGAATGCAGGACATGGTAAGGAGACGGCCTCTGCCACTGAGAGCACTGCCACTGAGAGCACTGCCACTGAGAGCAGGTCAGCATTCCAGTTCGTGCGAGCAAGGCAACAAGGCAGGGAGAGGCTGCTGCTTCCTACCTGTGACTGTGTTAGGGCCGCTATCACTGTGGCGTGCTGCAGCAATGCCGCCCCTCACACGCTCACGCGCGCCCAGCCCCTGGAGATGGACGCGTACGCGCTGTGCCTGCTCCTTGCGTGCACATTGCATTCCCACGCTTGCGCACACTGTTGTGCATCGAGGCCGGTGCCGCGTGCCGTGTGCGGTGGTACACGCCAGGCGGACATGGCTGCGTGGCCTGGCACGCCAGGCGGGCCAAAGCCTGTGGGGCAGCGCGCGCAGCAGGCCAGGTGCAGCCTGCCTGCCTGTCCATTGACCTGGCCAACTAGCCACAGGTGTCTGGCTTCATCAACCTGTGGTTGGGCGAGCTAGCTGTCTGAACCCCTGCCTGCCTGCCTGCCTGCCTGGCAGCCTTGTGTCTGGCTTGCTGGCTCACTGACGGGCTGGGTGGCGTGTGGCTGGGTGGCATGCATGCGCTGTGCAGGGGCTGCTCTGACAGCACCCTGCCGTGGTCCAAAAAGGCGCACAGCCAGGACCCGCTGGACACCAAGTATCCGTATGTGGTGAGCGTGCATGCGTGCCCGCGCGTGTGTGCGCGTGTTTATGTGTTGTGTGTGTTGTGCGCACGCATCCCGTACGTGGTGAGCATGCGTGCCTGTGCGCGTGTGTGCACATGTTTGTGTTGTGTGTTGTGTGTGTGCGCGCACGCGCGTGTGTATTGGGGGCTGCATGTATTTTTGAGGAGGATGGGGGTGCTTCCCGGCAGTTAGCGGGATGTGTGTACAAGGGTGGGCGTGGAGCACATGGGCGGATGCGGAAACAAGACCAAAACATGCCCATGCATGTGTGTCGGTAAAAGGTGAAAAGATGGCTTGTGTGGGCCGTGCTGGTGAGAGGGGGACAGATGGCTTGCGTGCTAGTCCAAGCCCCAAGGGTGGGGGTGAACTGCGCCGGTGTTGAATTATGGCGCGGGCAGGCTCTGGGCATTTGGGCCGCGTGCCAGGTGTTGGGGGATAGCTACATCATTGCGCATCATTGCGCATCATCGCGCTGGGCCTCTTGGGGTGGCTACCACTTGTGCTTGTTGGGCAGAGAGGCTGAGGGCGGCAGGCTGCGCGCGGCGGCTGCATCCGAAGCAGCGGGCGGGCGCTGGGGTAGCTCTGTTTGGACGCGCGTGGCCTGGGTGGCGTCAGTCGTCTAATTTGGATGCACATGCCATGCCACGGGCTGGCTGGTGCCAAGCAGATCTGCATGTGTGTGTGTGTGTGTGTGCACAGGCAAGCCCGCCTCTGCAGTGCTCCGAATGCAAGGGCTGCGGCCCCATGTGCTACTGGACCTGCCCCTTCAGCAACAGCTCGATTGATGCTTGTGCCCCATATGCGCTGGGTCTGTGCTTGCAGAGGTTGCTCAATGCTTGAGCCCCCCGGGGGAGGTGCGACCTGTAGTGTGCCCCACAAGCCACACACACCATGCTGGTGCTGCGCGGCTGTGTGTGTATGCGTGTTTGTGTGTCTGTGCGAGTCGGTGCTACCGATGGGCCTTGATGCTGCATGCCCTTCCAGAAGGCAAGAAGCCGCACGCGCAGTGTTTGTCCTTTCGGAGGCAGCTATCCGTTTACAGGAGTGCCTTGTGGGCGTGCCGCGGTCTGCAGCATGTGTGAGGATGCTTTGTTGGCATGTTTGAGGATGCTTTGTTGGCATGTGTGGGGGTCCCGCCAGCGTGCATGCGTGCAGCCAGTGTCCGTATGCGCGAGATGAGTTGAAGGGCAGTCCTGTGGCCGTTCCATGCCCCCACATGTGCCCATGCCTGCATGTGCCTGCAGGTGCATGCAGAAGCCAACGCCCTGCTGAACAAAAACTCGGCGTCGGTGGAGGGGGCGGTAAGCGGGGGAGGGGGGGTGCCGGAAGAAGGAAGGGGCTGTGACTCAGGTGGAGATCTGCCGCGCCTCTCAGCTCTTTGTTCCCGCGTTCCGCATGTTTTGGCGCTCATGCTGCAGGCGGAGTGCGTACGCGTGCAGTGGGGTGCTCGCCTGCTTAATTCCTAGCACAGCTGGCCTTTGCTTTCTAGCATCTACCTGCCTGCGCCCCAACTGAAATTGCGCAGGCAATCTACGTGACCATGTTCCCTTGCAACGAGTGTGCAAAGCTTCTCATCCAAGCTGGGATCAAGGAGGTGATCTATAATGAGGTGAGCGTGCTGTCAGTACCCTTGGATTGGTCAATAATAAGGAGGTGAGCGCGCTGTCACCGCCGCCGGATTGGCTTGGACCACGCAGGGCGTGCCCTTTGCAGCCTGCCCTCCACAAACGCTGCTCACGTGCTCGACACCCTTCCATCCGGTGTCGTGCCTGGTTGTGGGCCACTGGCCGCAACTTTTCGTGTCATGCTGCGTACGGCCAATGGCATGCTTCGCATCCCTGCTCACCTCTGTCCATCACTGTCCTTATGATGCGGTGCTTAGGAGGCTCTCTTAGGAGGGGCATAGCCGGCACTTAGTCGGCGCTTAGGAGGCGCATAGCCGGCGCTTAGGAGGCGCTTAAGAGGCGCTTAGGAGAGGCTAGGATGCATCCTCGTTCAATCAGCTGAAGCTGAGTTGTGGCTGGGCATGCGATGAGGCCGCAATGTGCCTGCAGTGGCCCTGTGTAGATCACCTCATGGGGGTTTGAGCTGCACAGCTGCTGTTCCGGGGCTTGCACATGCGCGCGCACAGGGGAAGGTCCAGCCAAGCTGCACAGGCGGCGGAGCTGGCGGCTGCGAGCCCCGAGCTTGTGCTGCTGTTTGCAAGGGAGGCCTGGGACCTGGAGGGGTGGCGATGGCAAAACCCCGGCCCACAATCGCAGCAGCGCAGGCCGCGCATGTTAGCCATGCCCAGCCTGGGAGTGCAGGGGAGGGGCGTGGTGGCGGCAACGGCTTGGGGTGTGTTGTGGCGCATGCAGGAGGGGGGCGGCAAGGGGAGCAAGTGGGAGCGGGTGAGGAGGTTGACTTTGCACAGGAGGGGGGGGAGAGCGTGTGCGCAGGTGATGCGAGTGCACGGGTGGGCGGTGATGGTGGGGGTGGGAGTTGGGGTGGTGAAGGTGTGGGTGAGGGTGGTGGAGATGCTGGGGACGGCACGCGTGGGCAGCAGGGGAGGGATGTTGGTGGGGAGGGGGGGGACGGTGCGCTGCAGGAGAGCCAAGCGCAGGAGAGGAGCGCCATGGAGGCCTCGTACAGGGCGTCCCAGAAACTCCTGACGCTCGCGGGGGTGCAGCTGCGGCAGCACTGCCTGGCACGCACGGTGGTGCTGAATGGGGGTCGCGGCTGAGGACAGACTGAGTGCGCATCCGCGTGGCTGAGGACAGACTGAGTGCGCGGCTGAGGACAGACTGAGTGCGCGGCTGAGGACAGACTGAGTGCGCATCCGCGTGCTTGAGCTGGGGCCCCAGGTTTCTCTTGAAGGGGGAGGAGCAGGGGGTTGTGGAGGCTTCAGGTTAGACTAGGGTACGGAGCTACGTGGCGTGCAAGCGCATGTGATGACACAGGTGCTGGGCCAAGGTTGGACAAAGCCATGCAAGAGTTCAAATGCGCTCCTTGCTCGCTCACTCTATGAGGAGGTGCGCAAGCAAAATGCGCATGCATGCTGAACGACTAGTGCGACTCCATGAAGTGATACAAGGACTAGAGCGCAACAATTGAATTCTTTGCCTGGAGGCGTGCGCTTGACAATGACATAGTAGGTCATGTGCTGCTCCGCGGGCTCCTTTTTGACTGGTCTCTTTGGTGATTCTGGACATAATGTGCCTAGTTGGACGGTTGGACCACATATACCTGAGTGTCTGACCCAGCCAAAGGCTGCTGCAGCAGGCTGCACATTCACATGTTGTCATGATTCATTCAGTTTCATTTCATTTGCTTATTTTGGGTTTCCTAAATGGATGCGTGTTTTCCGCTGCGATTTTTCTTCAATCCCCTTTACTCTTTTTCCCTCTGATGGCTGCTCTCAAAACTGCATCACGACCATGATAGTGGGCAAAGGGTTTGTGAATATGAGCAGATGCCCCCAATGGCCTTCATGGTTGAATGTGGGGTCAAACTTAAGACCGTTCCGACCTGAAACGATATCGATGACAAAGTGACCACACTCAACGATTGGTGCAAACCCTTGATGAGTCAAGCGCCAAGCGCCAATAATGGTGCTTGTTGCTCCTGCATTGGCATAACAGATGGGTGAACGCAAACTGTCAACCCGTGCTGTCCTCCTGCCGCTGCTGATGCAGCACCGAAAAACTATGTAGGCAATGGAACCATTCCCTACATCAATCAAGGAAAAGGAGACACAGCCTGGGTACTTCTCTCTTTCTCTTTTCATCCCTTGAAACCCTCCCATTTATTACTTGCTTTTTATGATCAGGCTAGCAGTAACACTTCTCAACTGAATGCCCTTCCTTGCAATCTTTACAAGGGATTAGTAAGTAACTAAGCACCTTCCGAAGTACATGGAGTCCATATACATTCATTGCTTTTCATGAGCCGGCTAGCACTACTTGACCGAAGGTCTTGTCTTTATAGTCCTTGTAACCCTCTGAAGTTGAGTCAACTTTAACACCTGCCAACATGCGCTAGGCAACCAGGAAAGGCAGTTCCTGCCACACAGTGATGCGTGCTTTCTAATACAGTTCAAGTGCTGTTACATAAATACTCTCAACGTCAAGCCGTTGCATGTTTGAAACCGGCGAGGCGTATGCAGGAATAAATGATGATGCAGAAGCACAATTCTTCATGGTCTCACGGTCTCAAAACGCAAATTGAAGCAAGGCGCACCATGCCTCTCCAGCTGCAGCTACCGAGTTCCTGACCTGCGCCCTGATTTTGCCTGACCACCTTCCAGCAGTCAACCTGTTAGTGACCGGAGGACAGATCACATTTGCAAACTTCCAATATTTTCTTTGACCCCTGAGGAAGAAGGGCTGTAGTACACAGCTCCTCACACAGCACACACAATGTGTACGAAACAGAGGGCACACTGCGCCCTGCGCTTGCAAGCCAAGGGTACGTCGATTGCAAGCTAGTAGGCAGCCGTTGGAAAGCAGACTGCCTGACCCACCCAACAACCCTCACACAGGAAGCTACACCCTATGGCCATGGGGCCCAGAGAGCTGCGACTCCCGCCAGCAGTGCTCAGCTCAGGTGCCGACTCAGAGCTCAAGTGGGTGTCCGCCAGCGCTGCAGGCAGGGGCCGTGGCTGGCGCACCGCCTGCAGCCCAGCCACGAGTGCTGCTGCAGCCACAGCCGCTCAGGCGGCCTCACAGTGCGCGCAGCGCCCCCAGCCGCTTGAACACGCCCAGGCCCTGCACCAGCAGCTTGGGTGCCTCTCCCTCCTCCGAAGGCTGCAGGAAGATCTGCACTTGCACCTGCGGGTGGGCAGGGCGCACGAAATCATGCACGCACGCACCCTGGCAACCATGTGCGCCACCCTATCACGCTCACTTCTGTGTGCGCCACGCTCCATGCCACCCTGCTGCAAGGCCTGCACATGGAGCCACGCACCTGCTGGCTGATGGACGGCCCCTCCCCAAAGCACTGACAACTGCATGCGCACACCTGTGCCCCGACAGCTCCTGACAGCCTGTCAGTGTGGACGCCTAAGGCAGTGCGGCCCAAATGATGGCACAGTCACTCTCATGACAGTCACTCTCGCGACAGTCATGACAGTCGCTCTCATGACAGTCACTCTCATGACAGTCACACTCTCATGACAGACACTCTCATGACAGTCACTCTCATGACAGTCACTTTCATGACAGACACTCTCATGACAGTCACTCTCATGACAGAGACACTCTCATGACAGACACACTCTCATGACAGTCACTCTCATGACAGTCACTCTCATGACAGACACACTCTCATGACAGACACACTCTCATGAC
>LKMJ01000597.1_pt1 | contig 28504 bp, 33 predicted proteins | sample 643391 | NCBI WGS metagenome assembly LKMJ01 (sample SAMN04112250, study PRJNA286221) | soda lake metagenome | biome: soda lake; feature: Kulunda Steppe; material: water; isolation source: sample PL-Br10 brine of Picturesque Lake | place: Russia: Kulunda steppe | collected 2010-07 | reverse complement strand
GTCAGAGGGCCCCGGCCCAGAATTTACACGTGGCGTCCTTCAGAATTTTTTTTTGCGCCTCCTGGTTGAGGCTTCAATTTGCAGACTTGTTTCACGATCTACCAATGGCTCACAAAAAAAATTACTGTCAATCAGACTGGAGCTTTCTATTTCACATAAGCTTGTTCTGAAGATATCTTCAATTTTTTCCAGAAACAAACTAATGATTCCTATTGTTTTATTCTTGAGCTTATGGATGTTTTTTTATGGCTGGTGTTCACCAGCAACCTGAACTTCACAACTGTTGAACAGTCAAACTACCTGGCTGAAGGTCAAACTTGAACTTGTAAACTTAAGTTTGTGCGTGATTTTAAGACAATGTGTAAGGTTCAATTTGTAGGCCTAATAGGCTTAACTGCTTCTAGCCTTCCAAGTAGGTAAGTGCCCTTCAACTTGTTCAGGAGCCTGACATACATCTTCATATGCCTAGGGCTTGTAGCACGTTTTTCTAATGATGCAAATCAGAGTTCCATTTAGCATGACACTTTTCACATTCTCTTCAATGTATTGCAGGGAGAGAGAACCAGGCCAGCAGGAAAAAATCCATAATATCTGGAATTGAGTGGCAGAGCTTCACGTTGGATGCTCCTTATGCCTAAGAGCTTTGCTTAAAACAATATCCTGTTTCAATGCACTTTCTTTACTGTGCATGCAATCTCCTACAACAAGTACCATTCAACAGCCTGTTTCTGCACCTACAGCACTGATGGGCACTTTCAAGCACTCACATTTTTCAACATGGGATACTTGGGGTGCACGAGACAGGAATAAACCCCAAGCAACACATCTACCTGAATGAGACTACACAACTTGTTTGGGTCCTGCAGACACACTCGAAGGAAGCCCAAAGATCGGGCACCAAGCTAATCACATCACATTGGATCTAAGCATGGCATGTATATGATGCTTAGTTCAAGTCAATTTTCGTTTGAATGCGCAATATGTTCCCCTAATACAATAGGCTATGATAGGCCTAGAGGGATTGCTTTGGTCAAGGCGTGTGTTGCCCACTTCACAAGCAGGGCAACTTCAAACCTGCGGCTACATCAGTCCACCTTCCCTGAGGCATAGCAACACCATTTTTCCCGCCACCTTGGGCTGCTTGGGCTGATCCTGAGCTATGCAACCAAGGCAGCACAGGCAGCATAGCCTCATCCAGAAAACCTTCCCCCTCCGGCACCCAAGCCAGGCCAGACACCACGTCTGTCACGTTCCCATCTGGAGCCAAGAGGCTTCCACTGGCCACCTCTCCCCCATCAGCGCTGTCTCGCCCCAGCTCCTCCATCAGCTCCTGGTGCTGCTGCAGGTGCTGGCGCTGCATGTGCACCAGCACCTCCGTGGCCTGCTGCATGACAAACTGGCAAGTGGACACGCCAGCAGCTGCTGCTGGGTTGTGGCTGCTGCAGCTGCCCTCGTTGGCTCCCGCGTTGCCGCTTGGATGCGCTTGGCAAGAAGGTACGGGGTACACAGGCACCGCCAGGATGGGCAGGCCCAACTGGGCGCAGCAGTCCATGACAATATCAAGGCCGGCTGTGCCGGGGGCAGAGGTGCCTCCACATGCTTCACTGCCTGCGGTGGCTGGCAGCTCAGGCGCAGGCGCAGCAAGCGGAGATTGCCAGCAGTCACGGCTCCGGGGGTCTACAGCCACGACGGCCACCATGTGGCGTGCGCCTGAGCAGCGTGCACAAGAGATGGCACAGGACGAGGGTCAATATATTGGGGGGCAGCAGCAGCAGCAGCAGCAGCAGCAGTGTTACCGGCCAGCCAGTCAGCCACCATTCCAGGTAGTTGTATCACTCGTGAATCTGAAGGGGCGCAGGCTCTTAGGTCAAGCCTTGTGTGTTGGCCACGTGGGCATCCTTGGGATCCTGGTGCCACTTCTGCTGAGGAGCCAACAAGACGAAGCTATCACAGGCTGCGCTCTTTTATGAATACTAGCTTCCATCTCTGGGGAGCCTCTACACCTCATTCAGCATAGGCAAGCACTTCGTGCTTATGTGCCCTTACACCTGGCAATGTGACCGCCTCACAGGCTTGCCACACCCACATGCACAAGTATTCTGATCAGGGTGTGACAGGCTGGCCGCAGTCCAGACAGGCAGCACAAGCTCGATAGGTGGAGGCCACATCAGACACCACAAAGGATCCCAAACAGCACATGCCAAAGAGGGGCAGGGCATCACACACCTGGCTGCCCAATGCATTTGTCGCAACCTGACCGGCCACCCTGGCGCCCCACGCCGCCTGCGCGCAGCTGCGCAGCCTTTGCCGCCATGCTGTGCATGTCCTGCCCAGCTAGCACTGCCAGCAGCACCACATCTGTGGAGTGGGCTGCCAGAGGGGCGGGGTGGTCGCACCAGGGCAGCAGTATGGGTTTGGTGATGCGGTTGATGCGTGGCAGGCGAGGGCTAGCCTTGATACGGAGGTGGCCGTAAGGGCTGCAAGCACAACACAGGAGTTGGCTTCCTGGGTAATGGAAGGTGAGGGTAGCGTAAACTGGGGAAAGGTCAAGGAGGAGCAAGGCTGGCATGCGGCTAGGTGTGAGGACTCTGATACGCATGCATGAGGTGCTTGTTGGGGCTGGACAGGGCACGGCATTCCTGACCCTGAGCAGCTCTGATTTCAAAATAGCATTGAGCACCCAGCTCGTCTGTGCCCATATTTCCTCTAACACGTTTATTTGGCAAGCAAACGCTGGCATGTCATTGACATCCCCTCCGCCTTCCGCCATGTCTTGTCATGTGGCCACTCACCAATGGCGGCACCTGCAAACCACAAAGGTGACCGAACGTGTGCTTAGCGCGACAAACAGACTGAACAGGTGCATGTGAGGAAAAAGCCAGGCAGTATCTGAGATCCTTGAGCAGGGGCAACAACATCAGAATATGCCTAGCTGTGTCTCAATGGTTGATACATCCTCTTGTCCAAGCACTTCAGTGATAGAGCTTGTCATCTGGTGCAGACTGAAGATCCGACTGGAGCGTCTACAAATACTCCAAACTTGGTAATGCTCATGTGCATGCCACATGGATTTCAAGGAAAGGCAACTTGGAGAACAATGGAATTTCATGGGCTAAAATTTGAACGTCCTTCAGGCCCCTGCCATCCTCATCCTACGCTAAATTGGAAGCCCAGCATCAACCCAGCACCATACACACCTCCGGCCGCAGCAGTAGCCTCTCGCTCGCAAAGCATCCTCTGTAAACACCTACACGGGGTGGCAGGGATGGACACAATGCTCTAGCACCCGGGTGGTTTTTGTGGGCGTGTATTGTGCATGCATGCAGTGGGTACCTACGCTTTTTATTTGGGCATGCAATTTACCAGAATACCTCACAGCAAATAAATGCAGTGCACATGGATTTCCGCTGCTGAAGGTGCATCCCAATGTGTGTGCATCACTGAGTAGGGTTATCCTTTTCACTGTCAACAAGAATGTGTAATTGGCCTACCTGGTATCCAGACACAGGATCTATGTAGTGCCTGCTTCCAGAAATACAAGCAGCTGCATGTGCGTCTTCAACGTCTGGCAGCAGGTCGGGGGCGCAACTCGCAGGCAGATGCTTTCTGTCTGCATGCCCTGCCGCAAGGTCTGGGGCTGCCGCAGCATTAAGGTACGTTAGGATTTGTCCGCTTGCCCTGCCGCAGCATTAAGGTACGTATGGGTTTGTCTGCATGCCTTGACATAGCATAAAGGTACGTATGAAATTTGTCTGCATGCCCTGCTGCAAGGTCTGGGGCTGCCATAGCATAAAGGTTTAGATATTTGTAGCACCGCTTTTGTGGGTCACACAAGCGAACTCAATTCCAGCAGCTGAGGCGACAAGAGCTAGGTCAGCTTCCAAGCTGCTGCCTGTATTTATTTTATCATTGGTGAGAGAGCTGGTGGCATGCGAGGGAAGAAGGGAGACCAACGTCAACCTACAGCATTTGCACGATACCCAAGATGGGCAGTAAGAGGGTCTCAAGGAAGGCCAAGGCCCAAAAGGCCAAGGCTTGGCAGTGGTGAACTGGTCTGGAACTGGTCAAAGATGACAAAAGTGCACTCACTCAAAAAGAGGAGGAGCAGCTCGTCAGGCCTGCCTTAAGTGCGCAACCATGCTAGTTACAAGCTGAAAGATAGAAGCAAAGAATAACAAACATTTGCACTACAACATGAGCAATTATGACAAGGAAGACAATTGTGGTGTCTGCCCCCAGCTTATTCAATACATGGCACTAGCAATCCTTGGGGAGGCTGTGCACAGCAAACAAGACGTGCAGTGCCTCTTTTCCCAATCCACCTTGCAACCTCTGTTGGCTTCAGCTCTGGCATGTGGAGCCTCTTCCACGGGAAGTCTGCAGGAATGAGGTCAAACCGGTCATTGACAAGCCCGACCTGAAAGGGCACGAGCAGCAAATTTGAAGCACCTGCTCAGCAGCCACCAAGAATGGCACAATGTAGGAGATCCAATTGGGAGTAAAAGGATTCCAACCAGGAGCCAGTTCTGGCATAAATTGATGCCCTTAGCTTGATTCTGGACAAGCATGGTCAAATGAAGACAAGTTCGGGTAAGATTGTGGTTCAAGCCCCCAGGAGGAGAAGTTGTGAACAGCATGCTGAATAAGTTCACAACTACTACACTATTAATTCATAAATATAGAAAATTAGGAACACCTGTAAAAAGAAACCAGAGGCTCACAAAAGTGGGTGAAAGAAGCAAATTATGACACCATGGATCAAGCAGACTAAATTTGCAAAGCAATTGCGTAGGCTACATCTAAAGAACCCTAAGAACATTGAAAACCGCATACAGGCTTCCTGCGCAACTGAGGTGAATAATATGTGAGGCTGCACAGGTCACTTACAAGGAATTCCAAGGCATCCACCAACCTCGGCCCAGGCCGATTAAAGTGTGCATTTCCATCCACCAGCACCACGTTCCCTTCTTTCACTGCTCGCAGATCTCTCCTGCGCAGTGCGCATTTTGCCAAACTTCATTAAATTCTTTTTGTTGAAGTCTGCCACACAGACGCAAGCTTTATGCTTGATGGAGTAAACTGCCGAGCTTAAGTCTGAAAATGTCTCTCAGAAACAATGAATACCAATGGCAGCTCAGCACCTTGATGCGCGATTATTTTTATCAGCAGAAACTACAGCTGCTATACATAAGTGCTAGTTAATGTTAACATTGACATTAGGAGAGGCGCTTCATCAGGCTCGTGGGTTTGCCATAACAGAAGGAAATAGGTGCATGGTCAGTAAGGCTGCAAGCCAAGCACACATTTGTATCAGTAAGAGGTAGCTAGGAGGCAAGCAAAACACAAAAGTTTTAAGCCAGCCTTGCCAGGCTCTTACTGATCTCAGAGAAGAAAAGAGCATCAGATTCTGATCCTTAATAGAACAAACCGTACCACCATGCTTGGTCGGTGAGAGCTGCTAGGGACTCTTCCTCTGCTGTCGTTAAGTCCAAGCCACACGGGCTGCAACCAAGTGAGTAAACAGTGTACTTCCTTCTTTGCACCCCCTATTTCCAAAGCCCACCAAGTCAGTGACTGAGTGACGGGGTCATGACGTTAAGCATGTGATATTCATGTGACACTTGTGTGACACGACTTCTCAAGCAGCCCACGTTTGGCAGTGGCATTGAATTGCAGATAACTTCTTTGACAAACAGCCTTTTAACGCAATCTACATCCAGCGTGAGGCGCCTAACCTTATGATGATGATATCTGGGTCCAAAGAAGTTACGGCCTCAGGAGAGACAACGCCAGAAGGCTGGGCAGCTTGGCCAGGAGAGCTGCAAGCAAGTTGGGAAAACACTTGGGGATCAGGGTACCAGGGGCTTGTCAGCTTGATAAGCAAGGGTAAGCGCATGGTGACTGGCATGTACAAGCATGTGCCATAATCATAAGTAGTTTGCTCGCCACCATGATAGCTTCAAACCTGGGAGGGTTGAGTGGATGGGAGCTGCCGGCCATGGTAATGAGCTTGGGGGTCCAGTGCCCCCCAGCAAACAATGGGTCAATCCACTCCAAGAAGGCACACTACAAGAAAGCAAACGAAGGGAAGCAAAGGTTTGGAAAAGACATTTGACACGCCTCGCCATGGGAATTGTGTTTGTGGTTTTGGCTCTCGAGGGCCATGAAATCTAGGCAAGTTGCTGATTATACTACCTAGAATTGCCATTGCAGATAAAAAGGTGCAGAATGCTCCGCGCCAAAAGTAAAGCCCATCCAATGATCCTTACTTCACCCAGTCGTGCAAAACCATTTACATGCCTGGAGGTAGTCTACATCAATTGAGAAGCTGGCGCATATGACGATGAAAATGAAATTATTTGTACCAAGTTTGTGCATTGTATCACGTACTCACGCATGTGCCCATACAGCCTCCCATACCTTGCTGTGCTTTGCGGGTGCAAGCTGCGCAGCCATGGCAGAGGCCGCTTCCACACGTTGCTGCAGCTTCTCAACTGCCGCGCGGCTCTGAACTTCTAGCCCGAGAGCGGAGCCAACAGAGAGCATACCTTGCAGCACATCTTCAATGCTGCACAGTCAAGTCAAGCACGCGCGTGCAAGGATTTCCATTATAGACAAAACCAGGGTATGTCGAATAAACATTGAGCCAAACCCAAAAATCAGACTCAGAAAGAGTAGGAAAAGCCACACATCCAAAAAAATGCATGATGAAAACCTTTAATTGCATTTCCTTAGTCTTTAGTGCTTTGCGTCCTAGTCCTTTGCAGACTGTTGTTGGCAGCTTCGTTGCACCTTACATGGGAACTGGCAAATATTGTGGTTTGGCACGAACACAGGCTTCCTTGAAATTATGGCACGTTAAAGAAGGGTATCAATACTTCTCAAGGACCATTAGTTTTTTTCTCAATTGCTTCCTATCAAATCTATCTTGGTGCCAATTGTATATGTAGCTAAAACATTGCTCCATAATGCTGCAAACATGGTCACGTCATTTGCCCTACGATTGTCAGTGTTGGCCCCTTACCTGAAAGGGTTTAGATTGACAATGATGGGCGCTGGGTCAACTTTTGCTTTCCTCAAAATCCTTTCCACAGTAACAAGATCGATAGAGCATACGCTGCACAGAGACTGTGGCATCGCAAGCAGGAAGGTCTTACTTCTGTGCCTAATATGACCGTAATGGCTGAGCAAAACGAGGAACAACGCACTTAGCAACGCAATTGTTTTGGTACGACTAAGAATTACTCCTGTTCCGCTCACATGTCGCTGAAACAGTGCTAGCGCAGCTTGTTAGATTTACATGTTTAGAACTCAAAAGGAAGCGCAGATGGATGGCCAGACGTGACAACTCCAAGGGCAATGCAGTGTGTTACAAATCCCAGCCATGGCTACAGTTATGTTTATGGATGACACCTTAACCGTCATACAGCACGATGCATACACACACATGCACGGGACACATACATGCGCACCCAAAAATGTACCTGCGTCACCACCACTGTTGGCTTGATCTTCAAGAGCTGGTCAGCATCTATGGCGTAAAGTCCTCGACCAGTCACCATGGAAGAGGTCGTGGCATCATGCACATCCCTGCAAAACAGATAGGCAGACGCCTGATATCTCCTTGCCGTAAACATCAAGGCTTTGACTGGACTGTTTGCACTAGAGAAGCATGTCTTGAAGGAAAGCAAGGTGTTCCATACAATTCCTGCAATGATGTTTCATTCAAGACAAAGCCAAAAATATTTGTAACAATAGCTTGCACAGGGCACAGTTCATGCTAGAAAGACGTCTTTCACAAGAAAAGTCAATTTTATGAAAGCTTGTGAAAGATAGCCCTTACACAAGTGTTTCCTTATAGCACAATTTCCACAAAGTGTAAAATCATCAAGCAAAAGGTATTGGTACATACACCAAGAACACGCACTACCTTGAATTACCTGCTGTTTGTGAAGTGGCCATTGTTCGCGCTCGTGAGCATTGGCAGATGGGTGATCTCTGCAAAATATTTGGATGCCCAAAAGCATGATTTGGGAGGATGATGTAATTGTTAAAGTTTGGAAATGTACGAATATCACAGTAACATCAATTTGGCAGTCTGAACTCGGCAGAACTTGGCAATTAAACCTTAGCCCTCTTAAGGGACCAGGCAGCCTGAAACATATTCAGGAACAATTGCCACTCTACTGTGTACTTTCAGGGCATAAGATCAACTTGAAAAGGGCTGTCATCAAGGCCTTGTCTTTGCACTTTCTTTTTCCCTTCTACATGCAATTGCATGGTTCACGAACTAATTACCTGGCCACCGATGTGGTCAGCCGAGTTTGCAATCCACCCGAGCAACATTTCATACACCACAAGCGCAACTAATGTTAAAGGTGTAGCACAGGCTCAAAAAAGGCCAACTGAGTTGCCAGTTCTTTCCCCTGCCATGCTGTGATAAAAATTCAACCATTGAATCCATGGTCAACAGATTCCATCTGTCTCGTCATGAGCTTTGTGGCAAGATTGTGTATTAATCAGATGACCTTCTGAGATGCATTTGGGTGATAAATATAATTCTGTGAGTCAGCTTACATGAGTCGTGCCTCTGGACCTATAAAAACTTCCTTGGGTGGCATAATCCAGAGACGCACCTGGAGGGTAATCGCACTCATGGCTTCTTCCGCGTAGCAGATGGGAGCCACCAACTTGGACAATTATCTCTGTTGCACTGGGTAGTAAAGAGACTACTCGATGCTCTTCCCTGCCATTGCCGGCCATTATAATCTAACTGACGATAGGCCGGTAATAGAATGGGTCACCACTTCCAAACTTCAAACTTTCCTGCTGGCATGGATAGAAGAAGATGGCAAACGGTGATCTAGTGGATGGTTTTAGCATGTATGGTTTGAGCATGCAGGGTGCGCGCGGCTGCGTGTGAGCCTGTCATGCGCGTTTGTGGATGCATGCATGCGCATGTGTACGTGTGCGTGTATGTGAGTATGCATACATTTGCATGCTAGTATACGTACTACTTGACGTGCGTGTGCAATGGTAGATTCAACCTGACCATCAACCACCAGGACGCACTTGCATGCAAAGTTGATCTACGATCCAATATGTTGATGTAGGGCATTTATTCTAGTGATTTTGAAACCTTTCCCGTGGCAGCCCTCGAGTGCTTAATAGCCTCGATCCATATTTACTCTACGATTCAATATCTTAAATTAATTTCCTGGAGACTGTGGTGGTGAAGAAGGAGGGGTGCCCTGCTGTGCTATGCTGCTCAGGGTCAGGCGCATGAGGTGACGCACTCAGGGCTAGCACTCACAGAATGTAGTTGCGCACCTGATTATGGATTTGTATTCGCTGGAGACTAAAGGACCAGCTGTTGCATAGCTGTCCTGGCCTAGGCCTGATCCTACCCAGTTTGCCCACAGTGCGCAGCACTGCCATCTTATTGCTGTGCAGGCATTACTTCGATGTATTATATGCTTAAGACTTCAATGCAGACGCTGTGGCCCTAGCTCATGTACGGATGGAGAAGGATGGAGCTGGGGCTGGCACTTTTTATGGCCGAGCAAGTGTTCCACATCATCATCAAGCTCCTCAGCAACACCAGCAGTGTCAGAGAGGGCCTGGCCGAGGAAAATTTGAAGTCGAGACAATGCATTCATTGACTGGGCAGACTGGCCAGCAGGGCCTTGAACTCATCCCTTATCAGCATGTACATATTACGCAGCAGCAGCAGCAGCAGCAGCAGCAGCAGCAGCAGCAGCAGCAGCAGCAGCTCCAGCACCAACTGCACCTACAACACCATCAGGACCGACAGGACCAGTATCAGCACCAGCAACAACCGCCCAGGCCCACAGGCCAGGTGACCTCGGAGCAGCAGCAGGCTTGGTTTGCCTGTAAGCAGCAGCAGCAGCAGCAGCAGCAGCAGCAGCAGGCGCAGGCGCAGCAGCAGCAATACCTCTACCTGAACTACCAAGGACAGCAGCAATACCACAGGCATCACACGATAGCCCTAAAGGAACATGCACAGCCATCTCTGGGGCCGCATCATCAGGAGCTGCAGGTGGTGCACCAGCATGCAGATCCCAACTCTCACCAGCAGCGCCAGACACACCATATCCAGACCTCCAATCAGGGTCAGCAGGCTCCTGTGCAGCATGTGCAGCACCTCCCTCAGCAGCAGCAGCACATGCAAGGCCAGCAGCACATGCAAGGCCAAAGCAAGGCTGGCTTTATCTACAGTCTGCATGAAGTCTCTCTTGGCCAGTGCGCGCCGCAAACTGGGCTCAGCCTCCCCTCTCACGCCTCTCAGCATCCCCAAGGAAGCCTTTCCCATCCCCAGTGGCAGCCGCGACAGCATCCCCATCCCAAGCTGCAAGCACAGCCGCAGCTGCAGCCGCAGCCGCATCACCCTCACATCTTGCACCATGCAGGAGCACAGCCTGCGCTGCACGTAAGGGATGCGCACGCCCCTGCTGCACCCCATCACAGTACCCAGCTGCACAGACCCGTCTTACGCGCAGCCGCAAGCAGCAAGCCGCCAGCCCACGTCAGCAACCCACCCGCCTTACCCTCCAATCCTGCCGCATGGCCTGCTACCCATAATATAACGGGCAGTGCAGACTATACCAGCTGCATCATGGGCCAATGGGGGCAGCAATCGCTTAGCAGCACTAGCCAGGCTGCTGCAGGGATTGGGCCGAGGCACGCACAGGTGCAGCCGCCGCTGTTACCGCAACACCCCCATCATCAACGGCCTGCATCCCAACAAGAGCAGCAGCATACAACCCAGCCGCCAGCACAGAGGCATTGTGCTGTGCAGGAGGCTCAGATGCTGCCACCGCCAGCACCACAGCTGCCGCCGCGAGGCGAGCACCAGCAGGCCCAGTCGCCACCGCACCAAGTCTGTGCAAAGCAGCAGACCCAGCCACTGGCGCCGCCACAGCAAAATGCGCTCCAGCAGGCCCCGTTGGTGCGGCCACAGCAGACCCAGCCGCCACTGCAGCAGCAGCAGCAGGCCCTGCCGCTAGCTCAGCAGCACGCAAGCAGCTCCCCTGCCCGCCCACGGCCGGCAATCTCCGCCCTTGCCAGCCTTGCCTTCACGCCACCCAGCAAGAAAACTCGCACTCAGTCCCCAGCACCGCAACGTGGAGCAGGGGGCTTGGGAGCGCACTTCAGAGCTTCCACCGCTGCTGCCACTGCTGCACCAGCACCATTACTAGCTCCCTCAACCGTTGCCGCCCCCACTGCCACAATACTCCTCGAGCCCCCCCTACCTCACCCTTCTGTGCCTGTCCCGGCTGCCGAGACGCTTGCCCCAGCAGTCACTAAAGAAGAAGGTCCCTCTTTGCATCCGCAGCCCCTGCCTCTTCCATCTGCCAAAGAGCCATCTGCTGTGCAGGTGCAGCTGCACAGGCAGCACGCGCAAGCATCTTCATCTGAACCGCAGCCTGCAGCCCCTTGCCCTGGCAATCTTGCCCCTGGCTTCTCCAGTGGATCTGCTGCGGCAAGAGAGGGTTGCACAGTCACCAGCGCGCGGCCTAATGATGCGGGTATACCTCAGCAGCAGCACCAGCATTTGCAGCAGCAGCAGCAGCAGCAGCAGCAGCAGCAGCGCATGCGTGGATACCATGGCCGGTGTCCTTACAGCAGGTACTTGTTTGTGGCTGCTGGAGTTCCTTTGTCCACATTTGTTAGGAGTGCATTTTAGAAAAGTGGTTGCAGTCGCCCGTATGAGCCCTCTGTGCAGCTCACTGGATCCCCTCTTTGAATGCCTAAACCTTTGGCTAAGTGTAGGCCAAAGCTGTCCAAGCTGTTTTCAAAACAGACATGATGTGAAGACATCACAACGGGCGATGTGCCCTGTGTGCCCCCTTCCTGGCAAGCTGCCTTCATGGCTGACTGCAGCCCTTACTCCTTTTGCCAAAGTACAACCAATTAAGGGTGATGAGGACATGGGCAGTGGGCATTGATTATGTCGCTGCAGTGCCTGTTTGTACAAATGCCTTGCTGTCAAGGATGCGCTGAGGGTTTAAAGGAGCACACATGCGTAGTTCATTGACGCGCCTGCCCACAACCTAGGGCCTCTATCATGCCTTACAAGCCTCCAGCTGACCTACTTCTCAACCTCATCACCAGAACCACTCCTAGAAAACCAATGCCTTTGGCCTCTGTACATGCAGCTGCCCAGGCGTGTATGAAGCATGTGGAGGGCAGCTGCGCTGGGTGAAGATGGGGTTCTGGGGTTGTGAGAGATGGCCCAAGTGCAGTTACCGCTACTGGCCACCCCCCCCTGTGCCCTTCCCGCAGCTGTCGCTGGATGTGGCGTCATCCACAGAGTTCCAGGCAAGTATGCTGCCCTGCTCATATCTGAGGTGTTTGCGCAACGTGCGTCCCGTTCCATGCCCAGCAAGACCGCGAGCTGAACCTATGTGTCCTCCCTTCAAGGCTCTTGGGACTACCTGGGACAGCAAATGGTCGAGTACTCAGGGGACAGCGGACAGTGCGTAAACCTTGTCGTCTTCAGACATAATGCATGTTTGCTGTGAAGGAATCCCTCTGTATGATAGTGTCTCACTTAATGTCTTGAGGCTTGCTCTGCGAACCCCAAAGGAGCACTTGCAGCGAGTAATAAACGGCAGCTTAAAAGCTGTCCAACTCTGCTCTGCAGGTGGTTCCTTACCCAGGCGCAGAGGATGCTGTGGATGATGCTGGAGGGGTAGAGAAGGTGCTGGTTAACACAGGTGTGTATGTGTTTGCGCATGTGTGCGTGCATATTTCAGTTTATGTGCGTGCGTTTGCATGTGTGTGTGGATTGTTATGTGAGCATGTGCATGCGCGCATGTATGTGGGCGGCTGCTTACCGCTTGTGTGCATGTGTGTGTATTCACTTCTTGAGCGCAGAAAAGAGTAAGCTTGTACTCGTGCATGGGTTTTTGTGCTTGTCTCTTTCCTTCTTCTTCAAACCGGGCTTGTTCCGTGCAAAGCTTATTTTTTACTTGCCCTATGAACCATTCTGTGCGAGATCAGGGCATGCACAGAGATTTAAAAGGCCTCTACGTACGAGCAGTGCTCACTGGCATACGCTGGCTGCCAGTTACTGCATGCAACGGTAGGTCCTTCTTGCATCATCTTACAAGGTGTTGCACTCTTATTCTCTGGGAGCAGGCCTTCACCTGCGCAGCCTGCGCTCGTTGGCAGAGGCGAGGGCCCGGAGAGCAAGGCACCAGCTGGCGCAGCAGCAGAGGCAGCAGCAGCAGCAGCAACAACAGCAGCTGGCGCGGGAGGATGCAGACCTGCAGCAAGCTGGCAGCAGTCTGTGTGCTCTGGATAAGCCCTCTGCAGACGCTGCGAGTGAAAGGATCAGTGGCGACAGCAGTGGAGTGCAAAACGCTGGGGCCAGGCTGGGCAAAGGGCAGCCGTTTGTGGGCCAGAGTAGCGGAAGGCAAGGCGGTAAGGTGCAGAGTGGCGGGTCTTTAGAATTCGGCCAGCAGAGCAGCAGAGGCGCTTGCCAGGGAGGCAAGGAGTGCCATCGTGTGCAGGGGGCGGCGAAAAGCCAGGTGCATGTAGCACATGTAGCAGGCAATGATCAAAGTGCGGAGCAGACCAGGGAACAGACTAGCGCCCAGACCAGTGGTGGCCAGAGCGGCGGCGGCCAAGTCAGCGGCTGCTCCGGCAATGGCGCAGCCAACAGCGTGGTCCTACCGCTGTCGGTGTATGATGAAGTGGCCACCCACCTGAAACGCTACAAGCGGAATGTGCTGGGCAGTGGCAGCATGGTGCCCCAAGTGACGCTTGATGTATACAGGTGTGCGCTTGTGTGTGTGTGTGTGGTGTGTGTGTTTGTGTGTGTGTGTGAATTCCTATGCTTGTTTCAAGTTTTGAATAGGCCTACCAACAATCAGGCGGGCTGGTGTGCAGATTGTTTAGATCAAGCCCTCAGGTAGCCAATCAGAGTAAGATTGGTTGCAGGATATTGTTTAGAAGGCTTGCAGCTTTTCTGTATGGAGCTTATAATCTACTGGCTCCATGCGGAGTAGGTTGAGTTAAAAATGATTCGTGCATGCAGCTGCGAAGAGCCAAACCAATATTGCTCAGCCCTGAGCCTGTCCATCTATCCCGGTTTGGCTAAGCGAAAATAGTTGATATGGCATGCTATTACTGTTACTGCTAACCTGATCAATCTTTTTCCTCTCCTGCCTGGAAGTGGTCACAACCCTAGATTTCTGGTTCCTCACTCCTAGATGTATGGCACTTCACACTCACACTCACACTCCTACACTCCTAGATTCCTGGCAACTCAATTGCCAGCACTCACTCATGCTCATCTTTTCAGGGGCAAGACAGCCCACCTTCGCTGCAGCCCTGTCGAGGTAGAAGAGAAATACCACAGGATGCCAGGTGCTCTCCAGGCAGCCCTTCTGCCCTTCCAGCGTGAGGGCGTGAGGTGAGTAGGCTGATAATGTATGCATAATAATTGGCTATTATCAATAGCTTATAATGTATGCATGGTAATTCATTATTCATTTTGTACTGGGCATGCCTTGTCCTGTCAAGAGCGCAACACATCAGACCAGACCTTCTATTCCAGGCATACCCTTTAAAACATGCTCAAAGAACAGTAGGAGCTTCGGAATTGAACACATCAGGACTGTTTTGGGTCTGATAATTAAGGAACAAAGCTTGGCTCTTCTGCTTGCAGATGCTGAAAGTGATTTCATACTCCTATCTATCAGGTTACGTATAATGTAACAAGAAGGCAGCTTATTGATATTTACTGTAAAGATTGAAGTAATGGCGATCAATTTCTTCCTGGTAGATGGCCTCTTTCACAAACACTGGCCTTATGCTGCCAGCCATCCAGCACTGGTTTTGGGAGAGGGCCTTCTCGCTTATGCAGTTAAAATTTGTGTGCTTTGCACGAAAGGCATTTAAAGAGCTTGCATAACCCTGCATGCTGCCAGGTTTGGCCTGGAGAGGAGAGGGCGCGTGCTCATAGCAGATGAGATGGGCGTTGGGAAGACTGTGCAGGCCATGGCCTTGGCGTCCTGCTACCAGGTGGGTAAGCCCTCACTGGCACTTGAAATATGCTCTTTTTCTGCTAGCATCACAGTTTGCAGCAAAACAATATGCATCAGGTTTTGCTCTGGACTCCTCCTCCTGCACTTGGGCCTATGATATGCATGCGCAAGTATTTTTGAAACGTGGCAGGATCAACCTTGCCCTTGCCCGGGCAAGTTTACTGTCTTGAACAAAAGCCATCTGCAGACAATGGCAAAAATGCGCCCAAAAACTGCGGCAGTAGAGCATGCATCACGTCAAAAGAGTGAGGGGGCATCATTGTAAGGCCTTGCAATGTTTTGATCAATCATTGCCGCAAGCAAGGGTGTTCCGATTCTGGAAATGCAGGAGGAATGGCCCCTTCTTGTGATAGCCCCAGCAAGCATGCGGCTGGTGTGGGCGGAGGAATTCGAGAAGTGGATGCCCCATCTGAGACCCTCTCAGGTCTGCTTCACATCGTGTCTGCTTCACATCACGTCTCAGATTTGACATTATCAAATGAAAATCCTCTAACCACCACCACCACCTCCACCACCACCGCCGTCGCCGCCGCCGCCGCCACCACCAGACTGGCATGCTCTGATTCTAAGCGTGCATGACATTTATTGGGCGTGCAAATGTGGTCTACTTAGCCAGTTCATGTATCCTGATGTGAATTTTGTCTCTGGGGGCCCCATGTGCTCATGACCATTAATTTGCGAGAAGATCCAGCTGCTCGCTATGTGCTTAGATCCTGCACAAACACAGTTGGTGCTATGACAGGAAGTTGTATGTGCCTTTGCCTGGTCTCTCCTCCCTCTCTTGCCTTCTCCATTGTACTCTATGCAGGAGGAAGCCGTGTTTGCTTTTGCTTCTCCTCATGAGTGACACTCTTGATTGTACTTCTTTACAACTGTCCAGGCAACTGTCCACATGCAGAGCAATGTGTCGAGCGATGCTCATTGCTTCGGGGTCAGTGCTGCTAACCTCATGCTGGGCACGGTTTCTGCTTTCCACAGGCATGGATTGTGAGCGAGTGTGGCTTTGGTGGTGCTCCCCTCCGCATGCAGATCCATGTGATCGAGGGGAAGGAGCAGCGGCTGGGGTCGCGTGCGGCTGATGCTGCGGCCGTGGCACGATCCAAGCTTGAATCCTTGAGTGCGCATGCCCCACCTGAAGCTGCTCGGACCCACACAGGAGTATCCGGATCTGGCGCGGATGTAGACGGCTTAAGCAGGGGCCCATCTGCACGAGAGAGCATAAACGAGTCCAGCGTGCAGGTGCTGTGAGCGTACGCTTGCGCACATACGAGGCTTGCACAAGCAAGCACGCGTGTGCAGTGACTACTCTTGCAAGCATTTTGGTGCTGAAGTGTGCTGCGAGCCAGGCCTCAGGGCATTCTATGGAACAAGCAACCGCATGTGCACTGGAGGCTGTAAGCTTTGACAGAGCTGATTTAGATTTGTGGAGTTGATGAGTGAACTGGATCTGATGTAGGAATGTTGACTTCCCGTTTGTTTAGGTATTTGCCTGCATTTATTGCATGGCGTGATCAGTAGAGATGGCGGCTGGTGCATGCAAGCACAAGTCCCTGTTTACATCTGCTTGGCTGTCTCGTCCTTTTATCAATGCAGGCTTTGCCATGTTTTGGAATTGTTTAGTTCGCAGCAAAGGTGACTTACTGGCCTATGCCCTTGCTTTTGCTAACAGGCCGCCATCGCTGCTGCGTTACCGCGCATTGCAATAACCAGCTACGAAATGATGCGGCGCTTGACATGTGCTGGCTGCTGCACAGGGTCCCAGGTGTGATTGCAGTCATGTTCCTGCTCACAATTGACATGGTATCGGCATTCACTACAGCTAAGGACTGCTCAGCGAATATAAGCCCTGTTGACATACATAACAAGTCGATTCTGAGCATTGCATACACAGGTCAAAAAGTGTTTGAATCAAGCTGGCACGTCACACATCTGGAGTAAATTATATTCGTCTGAGTCAATTCGTACCAGCAATCGTCATCTGGTGCTCCATGACAAAGCAAGTGCCACCTCTCTGCTATGTTATATTGTGCAGGCTGGTCCTGACGATGCTGCTTGCAATACTGCACAAGCTATTGCGGCAGGGAAAAAAGGTGTGGCCACAACTGCCTGACCTGTCTTCCATGCAGCAAATGTGCTTATTCTTTACATGCTTTCTATCCCAAAGATTGCTAAGTAGATTTGTGGAATGTTTGCACATATTTGTAAATGTGCATTGAAGTATCATGTCCATAATGTGAGTGCGCCGTTCTTCACATGCTTAGCAAAGACTATGCTGTATAGTCCTAAGCCTATTCCCCCATATTGCCATATTGCACAACAACTTGATCACATAATCACAAGCATTTTGCTGTAAGCACCAACAATCCTACAGAAATAAAGGGAAGCTGTCGTTTTATTATACAATATGTGGGATATATATAAGAGTGCATACATATTTTCATTTTGCAGTATGGACATCTGTTTTGCATTTGTGATGCACCAGATTTGTTGCAAACATTGTAAGCAACGAGTCCAGCTGACCTCCATCTACTTGACAGGCTTTCAGCATAGATAGGCTTTCTGAACGCAATGAATTCCATGTGTTCACTTTAGTGAGGCCTGCATGTAAAACTTTCTTACGAGATAAGACAAAGAAGGAATGGGGTGGTGTATCTGTGTACTTAATTGTAGCCTCTGCTCTCAGTGCTCCTCACCGTGTGCACATGCGCCTCTGCGCTTACAGCTCCCCGACGCACAGCGCGCCGATGCCTGAGCCCTGCCACCTGTATGGCCAGCCTGCCTTGGGGCGTGGTCATCATTGATGAGTCGCACAACCTGCGCACCACAAACGCCAAGCAAAAGGTAAGGTTGAGCCAAAGGCATCCAGCCTCGTAGCCTTCTGCAACACGGCTTCATTTGGTCACAAGCATGCCTACGAATCCATGCCTCACCCATTCCTTTGAGTAGATATGGAGGTGGATCTGTTAAGCACCTGCCTTCACCACTCATTTTACAGCCTGCCTCTGACACAAGTTCCGCCACGTCTTGGGCGAGCCTGCTCAGCAGACTTGTGCACAACAGGACCTCGTGCAAATCTGACCCCGTGGCCAACGCATCCGACTCCTTTATGTGCATGCAGGACGCGCCACACACAGAAGCGTGCACAGCTGTGGCGTCACGCGCACGCCGGGCGATCTTGCTCACTGGCACCCCCAGCTTGGCCAAGCCCTATGACCTGTTCCGCCAGGTGCGGTTGCCATGCTGCCACTCCTGCCAGCAGGTTGGCCACATGAGCAAGGCGGGGCTTGTCTTGACATGCAGGGGAGATCTGTGTAGCATACCTACATGCATCCCAGGCCTTAGTTGCGTGCCCGCATCCCCTTTCATGTACCTGACGTTCGCCGCACTGGCCACCATCTTAAGGTGGAGTGCCATGTTCAGTGTGTGCCATGCTGATGTGTGACCATGTGTGTGCCATGTTGATATGTGGCCATGTGTGTGCTATGTTGATGTGTGTGCCATGTTCAGGTGGAGTGCTTGCGCTCAGGGCTGCTGGGTGCTTCCAAAGAGGACTTCTCTGCCCGCTACTGTGACCGCCGCTTGGTCCCCCAGAGCATGTCTTCCATCTATGATGGCAGGAAAAAGTGGGACAACTCAGGTGTGTATGATGTTCAGCTGGACCCTGGAGGGGAAAAAGGAACAAACAAAGAAAGGAAGACCATATCCTCAAGGATTGTATGTCGGCACGTTTTTATGGGAGACATGTGTCCGATGCAAGCACCAGAAAGTCTTCCACGAGTTTGATGGATCTAGGAGGGTAGCTGGGGACTTAATTGAAGGGGAGCCGGTTTGGCAATTGCACATGCATGGAGGCGCCTGAATGTCTCTTTGACCTGCATTTCAAAGCAGCCATCCCAATTGGCCTTATCCATTTCTCACAGAAGCACACCTCTCCTTCCCTTCCTTCCATCCTCGAAGGTTTTGGAAGCCCCCTCTCATGAATTTGCTTCCAATTCAAGCTGCCAGTCTCTCAAATTCCCCACTTGCGTTTTTTTGCGCCCGCGGCTGCCTCTGCGCTGTTCAAGACTCTCACATGTTGTGGCAGTGAGGCCCGTTCAACTTCTAAGTCACTCGCAATATGAGCATGTGGCTTGAGGCTGTTCAGCATGCTCTGCCTCCCAATGCATGACGTGGTTAACCCTGTGTGTTCTGGAGCTACATGTAACAAAAGGCATCCGAATGCTGCCTAACACGCCTGCTAATTAGAGGGTATATGAATGATTCCTTACACTACAACAGCCTCCCCCTCTCAATGCTTGTGCAGGGGGCTCACGTCTGTCAGAGCTGCATGGTCTCTTGGTGAGGGAGGTGATGGTGCGGCGCCTGAAGCGTGACGTGCTGGGAGAGCTCCCGCCCCTGCGGCGCCAGGTTGTGCGCCTGCCCCACCCTGGAAATCACAGGTGCGGGGTACACAGGGGGGGGGGGTACTTTCTTTTGCAATCACTCATGTGTTGACTGTAGGCGCTGGCCCTTAGGTCCGTGCAGCTCTCCATCATGTGGGCGAGCACATATTTCTGCCGCCCTTGTCACATTGTGAGGATTTTTCCCCTGCGCCTTGAAGACGGCTTGTTCCACTTGCACACGTAAGCGCAGTTGCATACATGCATCAAACAGATGTATGCTAGACCTAATTCAGCTAGTGCTGTTTGCTGGCATGTTCCAGGATTCCTGACAATGTGTGCATGATGCGCAGGCCTAGAGTTGGAGAAAAGTCATCTGGCCACGGGCATACCGCCTCTGGCAAGGGGGAGAAGATTGGTATGCGGACAACTGCTGGTACTGGTGGGAACATTGGTGAAGACGAGGACGAAGGTGCGTGGAAGGAGACGATGACAGGGGAAGCCTCTGTGTCCAGCTGTATGCCCACTCTTCTGGAAGCGCAGCCTTTCAGCATGTGGTCCTTGTCCGAAGACGAGCAAATCTTTGGTTGGTGCATGATGCAATGCAAGGGTGCATGCTTGGGTAGTGGGTGGGGAGGATGTGCCTGCAACGTGTGCAGACACTGGATTTTATAGCAGCGTGACTGAGTCATCACTGCACCAATGCATTGCAGGCGGAGTCGGGGACCTTGACGGTGGGGAAACGGAGGAGACAGAGGATGAATTGGAGCAGCTTGAGCAGGAGGAGGAGCAGCAGGCCCTTGCCAGCATGCAGCTTTGCTGGGAGGAGGGCGGCGGTGACGGTGGCGGAGGGGTGCCTTTGCAGGGGCAGGTGCCCACAGGCAGCGGCAGCCGGGTGCAGATAAATTTGGGTGATGGTGAGGAGGTGGCAGGGATAAGGGACTCGGCACACGAGTGCTGGGGGCTGGGGGCTTCTGGGCAGCGGGCGGGCGATGGCGGGGCGGCAGCTGGTCTGGGTGGTGGTGCCAACCACCAGAGATTGCTGCAACTTAGACGCGAGGCTGACAGGTGGGTTTGTAGAAGGGGGTGCGGCGTTATTTCCTGTGTGTTGAGGGCGCGTTGAGGGCGTGGGGCTCCGAGAGCATGGGGTGAGTTGAGGGCACGGGGCACATGGGACGTGCTGAGTTCACAAGGCGCATGGGGTGCATGGAGGGCGTGGGGCGCATGGGGCTCTGGTGATGGGGCCCCGTGGATGCAGACACTTAAAGAAATGGGCTGGGTACCATGCCCAACCACTGCCATTATTGAATACTTGTCTCAGAACAAGAATCTTGGATGCAAGGAGCGTGGGTGTGCTGCAAGCTGCCAGCAAGGCATGCACCTCTCAGCGTCACCTGGACGCATCCATGGGCTCGAATCTAGAGCCGGCCTCGTCCCTCAGCTCATGCGTCAGACGTGTCTTGGACCTTGAGTCAGACGTGTCTCGGCTCATAGGTCAGACGTGTCTCGGCTCGTAGGTCAGACGTGTCTTGGCTCTTGAGTCGGATGCTACTTCACTCAAGCCCACAATTCTGGCCACATCATGTTTGTCAGTGCCTTAGTTTGCCAGCCAATGGTTCCCTCTTGTTTGCCTGCTTGTACCGCTTTGCATGAGCGCTAGCTTTGTAATCTATACCCAAATGCACACTGCCAGAACCTGATATGCTCACCGCTTCCATGTCCTGGCTCTTGGAGGTGCCCAGCCATTGGGCCCTTGCTCACACGCCATCTGCATCAAATCCATCTAATTTGTAGATCTTCTGCCCAGAAACACTCCTCCCCTGGGCCCTTACGTCCTCTGCTTGTATAACTTTTGACACTCCTTCCAAGTTTGGCACTTGCCATTTGCGCCCTCCGCCTTTCTGCCAGGTTGTAGATCCAGCTCCCTGTGCCCTCATGCCCTTTCCATGCACAACTTCTTCCCCAGGTTTGGCTCACGGATGTCCGCCTATAGGCGAACAGCCATGGCCAAGATGCCTGATGTGCTGGAGTGGTTGATTGGCAAATTAGAAGGGTGAGACAGCAGCATGTGCAAGCTTGCTTTGCAGGCATTACTGCTGATTGGCTTGCAAGTGGCTTAAGCGCTTACGTTTAAGCATGTCTGCCTGCTATCACCAAGACGCAAGGGTACAAGATTGGTGCCTGTGGTATAGTGCTACTTCTTTGCATCCTGGGTACTCGGGGGAAAAGCTTCTCTTTCTTTGTTCAACTGGGGCAGGGAACACAAGAAACATCTGCGCTGTGGATCAGCAAGGGCCCATCAGCAAATACAAGAAGTGCCAAAATTGTTTTTTCTGTGGAAAATCTTGATGTGTTTTGCTTCATTGTGGACATGTGACCTGGTCCACCCTGGTGGCATCAGCTAAGTTTGTTCTTGCCACATCTGCCGTGCAGCTCTGCTTTCCACACCCACGCCAACCAAGACGGAGAACGATGCCAAGAGGCACCAACCAAGTTCCTCGTGTTTGCGCACCACATGTGAGTGAAACCTTTGGTTATGTTGGGAGCCAATTTGTTGTGCAGAAGAGTAGGGCTAGGAATCAATGCATTGAGATCCTTGCAATATGTTATAAGATAATGAGTCCTTGTCAGACTACAAGTCACAGATAGCAGATCAGCCACCTTCCTGCAAGGGCATCTGTGGCGTCTCTAAGGGATACCATTTTTTGCATATGCAATTATGATGCTGGAAGAGCGAACAAGGTCAGTTCCGTTTCACCATCTGAAATTCTTTTTGGTTCTCTACTTGCTATTATTGCCCTCCACATTGCTGCGTACACATGTCTAACTGATGAAGCCTCGTGCTTGCTGAAGCTGATTCAAGAGCCTCTTTTCATTACACATTTTTCTGAAAAGGGCTCAAATGCTTTAATCCTTGTGTAATGCACGCTCATGCATGCAATCTACTTGTAGCGATGTCATGGATGCACTCGCGGCGGAGCTGCTCAGCTACCGTGGCATAGCCGCTGGAGCTACGGCAGAGCAGGCTGCAGGCAGGGCAGGCAAAGCTGAGGCCAAGGGGAAGCTGGAGGAAGCTGATGAGGATGAGCAATGTGCTGCTATGGGCATCCCCTTTGTGCGCATAGACGGCAGCCATGACTCTGCCCAGGTGCGAGCCTTCCCCGTCTTTGCTCTTTCTCAAGAGTAAGGAATTGGAAGGGTGTTATTGCAATGTGTAGGTTAGAATCCATTCAAAAGGAATCCAAACCTCTGCTCTTCAGATGGCCACCGTTCCACTGCTTAACTTTGCAAGGATTGCACTTTAACCAGGTTGTGCAACTTTTGCCACTCCACAATCACCACGAGCTGCCTTCTTGCACCTTAAAAGATAGTATGCCAGATTTGATGGAGCCTTTCTAGTGACATCCCCATGTGAATGGCTATGGCAGCTCTTGATAGATAACAATGCTTTTGATCATCCTTACACTGTGATTTCTAGACATGATGAGCATTTCTTAATTGGGAAGCACACATAATTTCCCAAGCAGTGCAATTGGAGCTTTTTTTACTGTTCAGATCACCCCTTCCAGCACAATAAGAGCAATGAGTTCAATCGCCTCTTTTGGTTGTGTCTCCTTGCAGAGGCGAGAGGCAGTGGCAAGGTTCCGCTCAGATCCAACCATCCGAGTAGCGCTCCTCTCTATCACCGCCGCCGCAGTGGGCTTGGACTTCAGTGCTGCTTCGGCAGTGGTATTTGTCGAGCTGCCACACGAGGTGAGGCTTTTTGCGGTTACGTGTTATGATGCTTTCAAACGAGCAGCATCATCATGTGAGTGATGTGGACTGCCTCGCTATGTCCGATGCCTGGTTCCCTCTTCTTGCAAAGCTGCCGTGCTGATTTGTGTGTTGCCCTGCATTGCCTGCACTGCTTGCAGCTGTCTTATGAGGAAAAAGCTCCCTCATTCTCTGTGCATGGGGATCTGCCTCACAGTGTGGTTTCTTTCAATGGCCCAATCACAATGCTACTTGGTGGCCAATCACAATGTGGGGCTGCTTGGTGGCCAATCACAAAGTGGAGATGCTTGGTGGCTGAATCACAAAGTGGGGCTGCTTGGTGGCTGAATCACAATGCGGGGCTGCTTGGTGGCTGAACCACAAAGTGGGGCTGCTTGGTGGCCCAATCAAGCTGCCAAGTAGTATCCCGCTGTGTGGAGGTCATGTACGGCTAGAACCAGACAGTCCGGCTGATGTGCGAGTTCAAAGCAAACGCCTCGAGCTCAAGAGCAGCTTTCCAACGGGCCGCCTTGTTTCAAGAGGCGCATAGCCAGTTGCTTTGCAAAGGCACACACAGAGTTGGGAACAGCCACATGCACAAGCACATGTTTTGTACTGGTGCCTTGCTGGGTGCCTTGTAAGAGATTACTTGGTGCATGTGCACCATGAAATGCAGGCCCCCTACGGTCACACAAAAAAATTTGTGTCCACACCAGTGGTGCAGGCCTGTTGCTGGCACACAAGCATTCGTGCATGTGGTGCAGGTTGCCTTGGTGCGTCAGGCGGAGGACCGTGCTCACCGCAAGGGCGCCACCAAGGCCGTGAATGTATACTTCCTGTGCGCTAAGGGCACGTGTGACGACAGAAGGTCGGTGCTCCCACCAGGCCATGAATGTATACTTCCTGTGCGCCTAGGGCACATGTGACAATAGGAGGTGCGTGCGCCCACCAAGACTGTGAGTGTGTACTTCTTGAACACCAAGGGAGGACACAAGGTCCGTGCTCCCTCTAGACCTTGTCACTCCTATGAACTTGCCATTCCATGGACGTGTTGTTCATGTGCTTTTGGGGCACATGCGCATCAAGGGATGCGCTGTGTGGACATGTTTCAAAGCAACATGCACTTCTGCGTACTTGGGCATGCCCTTCTCTTTTACAGTCACGTACTTGCACACACACACACACACACACACACACACACACACAGGTGGCAGCGCCTCAGCAGCAGCCTACTCAACATAACTGCGGTCCACGACGGAACAGGCGGGCAAGGGTTAAATCCAAGCAATGCTTTGCATGAAGGTACGCATCCCCAAGGCATGTATGTGTGTGTCATGAGTCATGACTCATGAGTCCCCAAGGCACATATGTGTGTGTCATGAGTCATGACTCATGAGTCCCCAAGGCACATGTGTGTGTCATGAGTCATGACTCATGAATCATGACTCATGATTCATGAGCCCTGTGCAGTTGGGAGTGGGCCCTGTGAGAATCAGAGTGAGCCCTGTCCTGGCCACTTTGTCGGCCTCCGTGTGGATCCCATCTCGGGAGAGGGGCAGGGCTGCTGGCCTAGGGGAGTGTGGCCAAGGTGCCTATGTTTGCACAGATCCCCTGGCGAATGCGCAACACTTGGATCGCCACGGGCAAAAACAGAGCGACCACCAAGGCCCCCTCCAGGTCCCACACAGGGCTTCTTTAAGGTCCCACTGGGCTCATGTACTGTGCAGCCATGAGCTGTCTGCCCTGTTGGGCAAGCAAGAGATCTGCGACTTGTTTTGTAAACCATCGGTGCATGCAATGCAAGAGTTGAACAGACATTGAGTGGGTGCGTGCGCAAGGAGATGCGTCAGCTGCATGCAGCCCATCCATGTGCATCACCCTGCATCCAATGCAGGCAGGCAATTGCTTCTTTTATCACCAAATGCGGATGCTGCACGCATTGTCTTATGCATGATGCTGCAGTCCCAACCACAAAACACAGGATGGGGCAGCTGCAAGCACCCTCTTGTTTTGCACCTTCTCCTTCCTCTCGTCTGTCTGATGCTTGTGTCTGTGCCTGATGCACCCCAGTGCGCCCACCTCACACTTTTGCCTATGTCAAGGTAGCACCTGTGCATATCTGACGCTCACGCCTGTGCTTTGTGGATGAACAGGTGCTCCGGCTCAGCCCCTCCGGGGCCTCCACGTGGATGAAGTGGTGGAACTGCGCGCAAGCGGGCTGAGCCGACCTGACCATTCCACCGCCGCTGCCGCCGCTGCGGATGCACAAAAGAGAGCTCCAAAAGATGGGCCTCCCGCTGAGCGCACAGATACAGACATGGACGCACCAGCAGCAGCAGGGGCGGCAGCAGCAGGAGGAGATGATGTTGTGCAGGGTCCGCTGGAGCTGACCACAGCTGGGCAGGGAGAGGGGGTGGAGTGTGTTGTGCTGTCTTCTGATGCGTTTGATGGACGCGGGGCCACTGCCGCTGCAGCGGGGGAGGGGGCAGGCACAGAGGGCAGCATGCTGCCTGCGACCACGGACGGAGACTGCGTGGGAGGAGTGGAGCAACAGCGGGCCGTCCTTTTGCCCCTTTCGCCTGCGCGCACTGCTGTGTGTGATGTGATTGACTTGTGTACGCCATCTTCAGGGGCAGGCCAGCCATGGCAGGGGGTCAAGGCAGGTGCGGCTGTGGAGCCCAGAGCTGCAGCAGCAGCAGCAGTAGAGCAGCAAGAGGAGCTGAGGATGGATGAGGTCAAGCAGGGGGAAGCGCGGCCCGCCAAGCGGACCAAGCGCTTGGCCATGCTGGAGGGCGCCCCTGCGCCCCTGGCCGCCCAACCACGCCAGCCCCCTCACACGCCACCCTCTCCCACCTCACCCATCCCCCTTTTACCGTTGCAGCCCCCCCCTCACGAGGTCCTCACGGCCTCCATGGTATGCAGGTCACACAAGCATGCACGGCCTGCCAGCGCAACCCAGCTTCCCAGCAAGCACACAAAGCCACCCAGCGCAACCTCCCCAGCACCACCCCCACTGTTGCCCTCTCAGCCTCACGCCCGCTCGGCTGCGCAGCCCGCCTCGCTCAGCTCTGTGCAACCCTCAGCCTCCCCCCAAATGCCTCCCTTGTCAGTTTGGTTTGAGGTGTCTGCCAACACCGGCCGCTTGCACTGCCACCTGGCCCCCCACGGGGGGTGCATGCTGGGCCTGAACCTACCTGCAGACCTGCTGCTGCTGCCCCCGCAGCACCACCAGCCCACGTTGCGCGCACTGTGCAGCGCGTACGCGCGCTTGCTGGCGCTGGAGCAGCAGCAGCTGGCACAGGAGCAGCAGCATCTCCATTTGGGGCAGCACTTGGTGCAAAGTCAGCAGCAGCAGCAGCAGCAGCAGCAAAGTATTCCTTTGGACTTGGGGGGGCAAGTGCAAGGTAGGCGGCCACCTCCTTGCTTTCATGTGCTCAGGTTGCCTTTACGCGGGCGTGCTAATCCGCTGGTCTGGACCTTGCTAAACTTGCACTTAGCAAGACTGTAAAACAAAAAAAGCTGCAAGTCAGCACCCTTTGGCAGGGGCACCCTGGCAAGGGCAACAGGGGCAGCAAGCAATACTGGTACCACGGGCATGCAGCGGCCTTTGTGTGCTGCTGTTTGTTTTGAAAGCTATTGCATGCAGTATCAAGGGGCCTGCCCGCAGCTCCCGACACTGCACTGTGGCCTTAGTGGGATGTTTACAAGGCCAGGCCGCCAGCTGTGTGCTCTGTTATGCAGCGTTTTGTGCTGGCCGTACTTCTATTGCCCTGTGGCCAGGCAAACACCCAATGACGCTCCCACAGGCGCTGCGATGATCTGCTACAAGGCCTTCGTTTGGTGCCCTGGTCCCTGGCAGGCATTTGCTGATGCCACTGCTCCCTGGCAAGCTTATTTGATAAGGCCACAATTTGAAGCCAATGCATCCTGCGGGCCTTTCTCGTGAGGCTGCAAGTTGACACCACTGATGCTTTGCAGACCTTCCAGCCTTATGCACAGCTGCCATCAAGTGCTTTGATTGCCAACCAAGTACGCGTGTGTGTCACTGAACGTCTCATGCTTGCTCTTAAAGGGACTGTGAAAATAGATCTCTTATGCTCAAATGGCAGGAGTAACAAGCTGCATCTTAGCCCGCGCATGCGTGCCCTCCTGCGTGCAGGCCCCACCAGCACTGCCCTTGCCTCTGCCGCGCAACACGCCGTAAAAGCAGCGCGCCTCGCAGAGCTGGGAGACGCGCGAGCAAGCGCGTGTGCGGCCGCAGACCTTGCGGCGCGCGTGCCAGGCTTTATGGGCCCCTGCGGCCTTGTCGCCATCACTCCCATCCCTGTTGATCCCACCGCTGCCGCAGCTGAGGGAAGCGCTCCAGGTGCCGCCCTAGCTGGTGACGGTGCGCCTGCTGCTCCCGCAGCTGCTGATGGGAATGCCGTTGCCTTGCGCAGTGCCGCCGCTGGTGATGAAAATGGGGCTGTCCCCGTGGCTGCAGAGACAATGGGTCTGGATGCAAGCCGTGCTGCTGTAGGCACAGAGGCTGTGTTGGCGGAGCAGAAGGGATCTGCTGCTGCTGGACCTGCTGCTGAAGCGGTGGAGCAGAGGGGAAGTACACTAGCTGAGATGGCAGAGTCACGGGCCACTAGTGCGGCTGCTGGCGGAGCCCAAGTGCTGAGCACGATAGGTGTGCATAGCGCTGCCAATGGGGAGGCCAGGCATGCGCAGCACAAGGGCAAGGGCCTCGAGGAGCAAGGAGAAGGGCCCGGAGCAGGGCTTGAAACGGACTTTGCACCACAGCCAAAAAATGGGCATGAAGGAGCAGTGGGTGCGCAGCAGGTTGGCCAGCTTGGAGCTGCCCACAGCGCGCACCAGAGGGACAGGCAAGGAGCTGCCCCTAGCGTGCAGCAGGGTGGCAAGCAAGAAGCTGCCTGCCGTTTGCGCCCGGAGGAAGAGCGTGGTGACTGCCACAGCACGGCTGCAGTCATACCTCCAAGTGCTGCAGCTGCGGCTGCCAGCCAACGCCCTCCTGCGGCTACTTCCACCACTCCCCACCCCGCCGCCGCTGCCTCTGTTGCCCCCCATGCCGCTGCTCCTGACCCCGTGCCAGGGACAGTCCACTCCATCAGTGCCCCTGCGCCTCTGACGCCCAATGGACAGCACACCAATCAGCCAGCCCATCCCGGTGCCGTCATCGTGCCAGAGACGCCTTTCCACGTCGTGCCAGAGACCCCTCTTGATGCTCCGCCGGCCCTCTCCCTACCGCTGCCCGACACCAGGCCCTCCCCCACGCCCCTGCCCCCTCGCAGC
>LKMJ01000596.1_pt1 | contig 28517 bp, 25 predicted proteins | sample 643391 | NCBI WGS metagenome assembly LKMJ01 (sample SAMN04112250, study PRJNA286221) | soda lake metagenome | biome: soda lake; feature: Kulunda Steppe; material: water; isolation source: sample PL-Br10 brine of Picturesque Lake | place: Russia: Kulunda steppe | collected 2010-07 | reverse complement strand
GCCAGATCGTCTTCGCCGGATACCAACGCCAAGACGATCCCAGCGAGCGACCCGGTCAGCGGGTGGGTGGCACCAACCGCAACGTCGACTGACGCTGGAAGTCCGTGGATATCGAGCACGACCGTCTGTTGGCCCGCCTGCGCGTAGAGGATGACACCGGTCTCAACGCGGGTGGCGTATGGGCCGAGCAGAGAGTGTGCCGCCCGGTACAGCGGTGACTCCGTCCGGGTCCGCTGGCCGAGCGGGAGAAACTTCGCCGACAGCTGGTACTTGTCGTCGACTTTACGCACGTAGCCGAGCTCTCGGAGCGTACTCAGATGATTGTGCACGATGCCTTTGGTCATCCCGAGGTCGGCTGCAATCGCCGAGACACCTGAAGGCCCCGCCTGGTCGAGATGTTCTATGATGGTGAACGTCCGCGCGCTTGTTTCGACACGCCGAGTCGCCTCATACGTCATGGTATCGCTTGCCATGCAATCAGTATAACTGTTGGCACGGCGTTCTATTCTATTCGATAGAACACCGTTGGCCTGTTGAATGGGTGCGGCGTATCGCCGTGACACTGCCCAAGTTCTTACAAACATATGTCTGTAATACTTTGACTGCACCTGACGGTGTCACACGGTCGACGACGGGTTAGAATGTGCTGTTTGTGAAAATAGAACGCGAGTGTGACAGAACAATTCAGCGAATGCCGGCCTTTTCAGCCTTCGAGAGCACGCGTTTGGCCATCCGGTACATTTCCTTGTCGATTACGTTGCCGTCGATGGCGGCGATTTCTGCGGGTTCGGCGCGCTGATATCGGTCGACGATCTCTTCGGCGCGGGCGGCCTGCTCGGCTGTCGGCGCGAACACCTCATTGGCAACAGCGACCTGGTCGTCGTCGATCACGATTTTGCCGTCGTAGCCCAGCGAATGCTCGTTCCGGCAGGCCGCTCGAAACGCTGCGGTGTTGTCGGTCCCGTACGGGCCACCAATCGTCGACAGTCCCGCGCCGGCGGCCGCGTGGGCGAGCCGCGACAGCGGATAATGCCAATAGTGGCCAGGATACTCGTCGCTGCCGACTGTCGCGCCGACCGAGGCCGCATAATCTGCGGGGCCGAAGATCATCGCCGTCAGTCGGTCGCTTGCGTCGGCAATCTCGACGGCGTTGTTCATCCCACGAGCGGTTTCGATCTGCACTGCGAGTCCGACCTCGCCGGACGGGAGCCCAACGTTCTGTTCGAGACTGTCGACGAGCCGCTCGACGGTCCGAACATCGCTCGGGGCCTGGACTTTCGGGACGATAAGCGAGTCGACGGCAGTACCGACCTCCGATAGCGGCTCGATAACGTCTTCGTACCACCATCGGGTGTCGATCCCGTTGATCCGGTAGCTGAGTGCGGTATCGTCCCATTCGTTGTCGCGGATCGCAGCAACCAGCTCCGCGCGGGCAGCCGGCTTCTCGCTGGGAGCCAGCGAATCTTCGAGATCAAAAAACACTTCATCAGCATCACTCGTGGCTGCTTCGGTTATCTGTCGTCGACTACTAGCCGGGATCGCGAGAATAGATCGTCGGAGTATGTCGATCGAAGGCATAGTGAATCATATCGTAGGAACCTAAAAAATATGCTGTCCAGTCTCACTTGGTACCTGTTTGAACTACGTTGGTTGCCCACACAACGCGGGCAAGACATCCACCCAGTAGCACAGCCGTGTGGAGATTGCCGTGCGTACGATGCAAACCACACAGAGATGCTTATCGGATTCGTCCTATTGGTGCACTCAAACTACGTAGTAATCATAGAGGTTTTATTTGGTCTCGGTATGCGTTGTTGCGTCGACAACGGTATTCCGAAGTGTGCCGATGCCTTCATACGTGATCTCGATCTCATCGCCTGGTTCAATGAGCCCCGGATTCGCCGGACTGCCAAAAGAAATAACATCATTTGGCAAAAGCGTAACCCGTTTTGAAAGAAACGAGACGACCTCCCGTGGTTTGAAAAACATGAGATCGGTCCGAGACTGTTGACGCTCGGTGCCGTTGATTGTCGTTTTCATTGGTATCCCAACTGGATCAAGATCGGTTTCAATCCATGGGCCAAGCGGGGCAGACCCATCAAAGGCTTTACGAGCGGTTCGTCCGGGTTGATCGAGCGCATCCAGATCGTTCAGTATCGTATACCCACGTAGAATGTCGTCGACGTCACGTTCTGCGACGTTCTTACATCGTTCGTCGACAACAGCAGCGAGCTCGCCAGCGTAGGTCAGCTCTTCGGAAAAAGATGGATACGGAATTGGCGTCTCAGGTGGATGTACAGAAACGGATGGTTTAATAAAGAAATCTGGCTCTGTCGGACGTTCGTAATCCATCTGATCGAGCGTGGCTGCATAGTTTCGACCGACACAGTAGATCGTCGCAGGACAGACAGGGGCAAGCAGAGTGCTGTCGTCGACCGTATACTCATCCGTCTCTGTTTTCAGCCGGCCGTTTTCATACGTACCAAAAGCAGTTCCATCTGCTGTTTGAACACGAGCAAGTCGCATGCATTGTGGTCGAGACGCGGTTATAAAATGATTACTTCTACAACGACACAACAGTATACTGTTTACGATCTCACAAAAGCGACGAATTCGGACCAGAGAACAGAACCAGGCTCGGCTGTTTGTATAACACGAATGTACTGCCTCATGCAGAGAGCTACCGATTTGAGTTAAATTTAATATAGTGTTATATACTTTATTGGACTGCCAACGGTCGACACCAACGCCGGCTGAACACATATCTTAACACCCACTAGACTGTATCAGGGTGTATGAGTCTCGAAACCACCACCGATTGTCCCGACTGTGAGAATGACACCTTCTATCGGGCCGCAAGCACAACGCTGCACCTCGGAGAAAAAACTAAATGGCGGTGTACGAGCTGTGGCTACACGTTCGTCAAAATCAACGGCATCAACAGCGCGACAGCCTGAGTGGCGTCGACGATCTCACGACACAGAGAAGTGTTGTCGATGGGGCGGTCGACCACTGACCAACCCCCCAATTGACGGCAGAATTTGTTAGCAGTACTGAGTGGCATACTCGACTGTCGACGGTCAGTCTTCAGCATCAAATCAGTAACTCTCTGTTCGCACGCGCGAGGACCAGAATGTATGTAGATCTGTTGACACCCTCTTTGCCGTAAAAGGGCGTCACCAGACGCAGTCTGGCGACGAGGATCCGAAGGGGATATGCAGGTTGCGCGTTTCCTCCGGCCTCAAGTATGCTTTCGCGTGGGCCGTCGACGGTTACCGTCCAATTGTGACCAAGGACGTGCGTTTCAGCGCGTACAGCCCTGTCAATTGGGCTTCCTCCTTGTATACGGCGAGCGTCCCCAGAAGTCGGGGACTTCTGGTGTACCAGCAAATCGCGTAGCGATTTGCGACCACGCTAAAGCGCGAGGCTTTCTCCTTGATTTCCGTAATCACAACACCCCTGTCCGGGACACCGTGCAGTGGCAATTTTCGCTATAAATAAACCAGATGATGATATACATAATTTGTTGAAATACCAGTACAGCAGCTACCGTAGCTGAGACGACAGCGGATGAACTGCGGTACATATCAAATACGAAGCGACAGCCATGTTATTGTCACCACCTACGCCACAGTTACGATACTGCTGTCGCGCGACTCGCCGGTGGCGGATCACCTATCGGTCACCGATACCTACGATATTGCTCCGTTGGCTGGACCGTATCGGTGCGCGTCAGTCCGGTCGACTGTGACGTATGGTCCTCCTTACTGGTCGACAGCGCTGCGAGACGCGAACTCGGAGCGGTGTCTTTTTTTTGCGCCGGCCGGCTATGTCGTTGCTACCGTGATATGGTACTACAGGATACATCCATACTAGTTTGCAATTAGTCATGTTTAGAATGAGCGCATCTAAAAGAGAGTATAGATCTACCTTACATCATTTACCTGATAGTTGTAATCAATAGCGCCAGCACAGTTATAAGACGATAAGATACTATCGTGGTACAACGTCTGTAACTGCCGATAATTTTGGACACGCTGTTTGAAAATATACGTAGTAGTCAGGTAAATATCTGATTGCTGATCAGATCGAATGACTACGCATACCCTACGGCACCGTTTCAGCGTCTCAACCGTTTTCATGCTTTTTATATACGTGTTCCATGGTGTAGATTGAGATCGGTTGTCAGACCGATGACACTGATATGGCCCTCTGTACACCACTCATAGTACCGAACTGTATCGTTAGCCGTATTGTGACAGGCTCTCGCTTCATGTGGGAGATGTGGTAACAATGTCGAGTACTGACAGCGCACAAACAGCCACCACTCGTCACGACGCGACGACCGATAACGAGTACCTCGTTACACCGGAGAGTAGTACCGAACCAGTGGTGAGCGTGGTCATGCCGACAATGAATGAGGCCGAAGGAATCGGCACCTGTGTCGACCGGCTCATTGCCGCCCTCGAGAAGTTGGAACTTCCAACGGAGATTATTGTCAGCGACAACTCGACGGACCGGACACCAGAAATCGCAAGCAAGCGCGGCGCAACTGTCATTACTCCCGACAAAAAAGGGTACGGCTACGCCTACCGACAGGGGTTCGAGGCCGCCCGTGGCGAGTACGTCGTTATCGGAGATGCCGACACCACCTACGATTTCGGCGAACTCCCGGCGCTGTTCGAGCGTATGGAAGAAACTGGCGCGGATATGATACTTGGCAGTCGACTCGATGGGACGATCAAACCAGGGGCGATGCCGCCGCTCCACCAGTATGTCGGCAACCCACTTTTGACTGCACTGCTCAACTTCTGTTACGATGCCGGAGTCAGCGACGCGCACAGTGGGTTTCGACTTATTCGCCGAGAGGTGCTCGATGATCTCGAACTCCGGACCAGTGGAATGGAGTTCGCCAGCGAGATGATCATGGCCGCCAGCAGTCAGGGATACAGTATCGCCGAAGTACCAATAACCTACCACGAACGGGCCGGTGAGACGACGCTACACAGTTTCCAGGACGGCTGGCGGCATATCAGGTTCATGCTGTTGAACGCTCCGGGCTATATTTTCACCGTGCCGGCGGTCGTCTGTATCGGACTTGGGGCCGTTACGCTCTCGCTTTCAGTAGGTGGCGTTTCGCTGGGCGGCGTTTCCTTTGGGAACTACACCGCGATTGCGGGCTGTTTGCTAGTTATCCTCGGTTATCAGGTTGGAAGTCTCACCGTATTCAGCAGGCTAACTACGTCACCGATCCAGCCACCTGACGACACGATAACCGACCGGGTCACAACCGCCGTCACCGTCGAGCGCGGGCTCGTCGTCGGCGTGAGTCTCCTCTTGGTCGGTACCGGGTACGCCGCTTTGGTCACCGGCGAGTGGATTGACAGCGGCTACACCGCACTCCCCGCGATCCCACCGAGCATGATTGCGTTTGCGGCGGTCGTCGTCGGCCTCCAAACAGTCTTCGGTGCGTTCTATCTCAGTTTGCTCACAAACTACGAGAAGGCCACTCTTCCATAGCTGCGGCCAGCACCGTTATACTGCCCTGCAACAACTGTTAGACAATGATTGTCGACCCTGCCGGAGGGTCCGAATCGGTGCTGGCTGCTCCCGACGGCATATTCATCGCCATGGCGCTCACAGTGCTGCTCGCGTATCTCTCCGTGCTGAACGCGTTCGAAAGAGAGTGCCGTCGACTCAGAGCGCTTGTTGCTTCGGTTGTGGTGCCGCTTGCAGTCTCTTGGATACTAATACTCACCATCGAAGCACTCACCGTACTTGCCTAACCGATACCAGGAACATAGAGCGGAACAAGCGCGAAAAGCAGCATGTTCAGCGTGCCGTGGCAGGCAACAACAAGCCCAATGTCGTCGGTCCACTCGTAGAGAGCTCCGAAACAGACTCCGAGAAACACCGCGTACATCACCAGCAGTTCCGAGCCGTAGGTCGTGTGCATCGCGCCGAAAAGCAGGCTCGCAACTGTAATCCCGCCCCGCGCTCCGAGCGCGTCGACCAGTTGGGTTTGGAGCAGTCCACGAAAGATCAGCTCTTCGACGAGCGCGACCACCCCAATCATCACGACCGCGGCCGAAACCAACGCTCGTCTCGACTGGGAAACCAGCGGCTCGACTGGAGCGAGCGCGTACCAACCGACTGCAAGCGGTACGGCGAGGAGTACGACCGGAGCCAGACCCACGAAAAAATACCGGAGGTCGAAACCGATCCGAAGCCGCTGGGTTCGGATCACGAGCACTACAGCAGGGAGGACAACGAGATACGGCACCGCAAGAGCCACAATCGGTTGGTTGGTGGTCACCGGCAGCCCCAGCTCCACGAGACGGAACAACGGTAGGAACACGATAGCCAGCAACACCGGGCGCGTCCGGGGTTCGAAAAGGGGGACGACCAGACAGTACAGCAGCGTCAAAAACGAGAGCCACGCGGCTGTTGTCGAGTACTGGGCAAACAGTGCCAACTCGGCAGCGAACACAGCCGCGACGGACCCGCCGACAGCCAGTGGACTACTGAGGTTCCCGTCGACCCATCTCTTTCGCAACGTATGTTTAGCTTCTGATATAGTCGGGACCATGACACCACGTATCCTCACAAAACGGGTAATCTCGCTTGAAGCTACTGGCCACCTCACAGGAACCGACTGCAGTAAGCGTCGAAACAACGAGGCGACCGATACCGCTCTTACAGAGCGTAAAAGACACAACAAACCGCGCTCGCTGCCTGACATCGGGACCACGACGGCATCGATTACGGTCATCGTCGACGATCCTAGCGAGAACCGTTTCGTCGTCGACTCACGCCGAGTCGTGGGCGTGCGCTGTGAGACACGCGTCGTGCCACTGCACAATGAGTAGTGGGCCAGTATATTTACCTACACGACCGTCTAATGATCATATGAGTTACAGTATATTGTATCAAACATGAGTACAGACACGACTAGCCTCGACGAGTTTTCCAGACGTGACATCGTTCGTGGGTTGATCGACGTCGCGAAGTTCAACCCGCTTCTCAGTGGGATACTACTCTGTCTCGGCTTCGTTACGGCCGCCCTCGAAGGGATTGGACTCACGTTTATCCTCCCAATTATCGAGTTGGTGCAGGCCGACGATCCAACTGCGGAAGCCGATGGGCTCATGCTTGGGTTCGTTACCCTCTATGAGATGCTCGGTGTCTCGTTCACGCTCGAAACCGTCATCGTCGGCGTCACACTCGTGATGGGGCTCCGATTTAGTACCCTGTTTTTGCTCAAATGGTTCAAGGAGATTCTTCGGTCGACCTACATTCGGGATCTCCGGCAGCGCGGGTTCGAAAACGCGCTGGCGGCCGAAACTGCCTACTACGACGAAAAAGGCTCCGACGAGGTGATCAACGCGATCATCACGCAAACGAACTACGCCGGCAAGGTTATTACGAAAGTCATCGAGTTCATCGAGAAGGGGACACTGGCGTTGATGTTTGGACTGATCGCGCTGTATCTGTCGCCGGTGCTCGGGCTGATCGCAGCGGCGGTGTTCGTCGGGTTGACGATCTTCGTACAATCAGTTGTCGAACAGGGGACAACGGTCGGTGGGCGGGTCGCTGACGCCAACGAACGCATCCAAGAGAGCATCCAGGCCGGCACCCAGGGGATTCGCGACGTGAAGATGTTCGGCATGGTCGACGAGGTCCACACGCGGTTTACCGACGCAATCGATGATTTCGTCGACTCGAAAGTCGCCGTCAAAAAGAACAAGGCTGCGATCAACAGTCTGTATCAGTTTACCGCGGCGACGACCCTGTTCGGCTTAATTTATTTGGCACTGGCGGTTGCGAACCTCTCGCTGGGTGCGTTGGGTGTGTTTCTGTTCGCCATGTTTCGGCTTGGTCCGATTGTCAGCAAACTCAACGAGACGGCCTACGGCGTGTTGACCGACATGCCGCATCTGATCCGGACACAGCGGTTCGTCGACGGACTGCAGAACCACGCCGAGCCGTCGGGCTCCGAAGCGCTCGCCCAACGGGTCGAATCAGTCCAGTTCGACGATGTTTCGTTTCGCTACGAGGACGACGACCAAGTGCTCTCGAACGTCTCGTTCGGGATCGACCGCGGCGAGTTCGTCGCCTTCGTCGGCCAGTCTGGGGCCGGAAAGTCGACGATAGCAGCGCTGTTGGCGCGGCTCTACGAGCCAGACTCGGGAGCGATCACCGCCAACGGGACACCGATCACCGAGTTCTCGGTGGCCGACTGGCGGCGGAAGGTCGCCATCGTCCGTCAAAACCCCTTCATTTTCAACGAAACACTCCGTTATAACCTAACCATCGGTAACCGTGAGGCAAGCCAAGCGGAGATTGACCGAGCCTGTGAGCTTGCGATGGTTTCTGAGTTCGTCGACACACTGCCCAACGGCTACGACTCCGAACTCGGCGACGACGGGGTACAGCTTTCGGGCGGCCAGAAACAGCGAGTCGCCATCGCCCGAGCCTTGCTCAAGACAGACGCCGAGATACTGATCCTCGATGAGGCGACCAGTAACCTCGATACCACGCTGGAAGATCGGATCCAAGAGTCCTTAGAACAGACAGCCCGCGAGTTCACGACGCTGGCTATCGCCCACCGACTGTCGACGGTCCGGAACGCCGACCGGATATACACGCTCGAAGACGGCACGATCACCGAGGCGGGCGGCCACGAACAGCTTCTCGACCAGAACGGTAAATACGCCGAGCTCTACCGGAGCCAACTCGTCGCCGACTAACACTGTACATTCCAATGACTGATACGCCAAACGTCCTCTGGTATGTCTCCGACAGCCTGCGTGCGGACCATCTCTCGTCGTACGGCTACAACCGAGAGACGACACCACACATCGATCAGCTGGCCGCCGACGGCATCCGGTTCGACCGTATGTTCGCCCAGGCGTACAAAACAGTTGAATCGAGCGTCTCAATGCTGACGGGACTGTATCCCCCCACCCACCGGGCCCGCACGACCTACGACTCGATCCCGGCGGCTGCCCCTTCGCTGCCAGCGGTGCTGTCTGCGGCTGGCTACCGGACGGCCGGCTTCTCGTCTTTGGTGCAGCTCTCGAAGCGACGCGGGTTCGACAGAGGGTTCGACTGCTTCGAAGAACTGTTCAGGAGTTATAACACACCGGGGGTCACCGACTGGGCGGCGGTCTGTTCGGATCGGGCCATCGAATGGCTCAAACGGCAGGACGACGCCCCGTTTTTCCTGTTCGTCTGGTCGAACGGTACCCACGACCCCTACGCCCCGCGGGCCGGCGTGTTCTCCGAGTCCAACAACCATCCAGTCGACGGGAGTCTCGACTCGCTTCGAAACGCGGGTCCCGAAGACGCCGAGCGGGTGCGAAACCTCTACGACGACACGATCCGCCACGCTGACGCCGAGTTTGGCCGCCTTTTGAAGCATCTCCGGGAGACCGGCCGCTACGAAGAGACCGCGGTGATCTGTACTGCCGACCACGGCGAGTTGCTGTCGGAACACGGCCGGCTGGAACACGCGTTTCCGACAGCCCAACGCACACTCTCGTGGCTCGCACCTGACATCACCCGCTCGCAGACGCTGTTCGAACCTGGGGCGTTTGTCGGCCATCTCGGCACGCTCCCCTACGAGGAGCTACTGCATGTTCCTGCGATCATCAAACCACCCGGCGGCGGTCCCGGAGAGAATCGTACAGGACTCACCGAAACAATCGATCTTGCCGCCACTATCGCAGACCTCTGTAGGGTTGAGTTCGACTCTCAGGGTCGATCGCTACGACCGCTGTTGGCGGTCGACCAGCCGTTCAAGGAGTACGTCTTTTCGGACACCGCAATCTCTCGTGGGCTAACCCAGTTGCAGTCGGTACGGTCAGCCGACCACAAACTCATTCGGACCGCGTGGTCGACCGACCGGCTTCGGTCGCAAAACGCACTCGAAGCCAAACACGCGCTGCTGTCGGTGCTGCAGCGAACGCTGGTCGCAGACCAGTTGCTGTTCGAAATCCCAGAGGAGTCGACTGATGTCGGCACACAACAGCCCGACCGTCGGACCGCACTGGCCGCCGAACTCGACCGGTGGCTCCAGGAGTGCACCAACCGTGAGTTGGAATCGCAACGTTCGGAGCTAGACGCCGAAACCAAACGTCAACTCCAGGAGCTCGGCTACATGAGCTGACGGTGGCCAGCAGCCAGCGAGGCTCGCCGACGGCATCACCAGCCAACAAGCCGGTGGACGATGTTCGTACCGATGTGTTTGACGCCGGGTTTGTAGATCGGCTCTTCGACGTGCTGTTTTCTCACTGTCGAAAAGCCAATCCGGTCGAGTTTTTGCCGTATTGCCGAGTGCCGAACTCGGGAGAGATGCTGGAAGCCGTGGTAGTGGAGGATACGGATTTCTGGCGGAAACTGGAGTCGGAACGCCGCCGGAAAGTTGTCAGCCGCCGGCAGCAGCGTCGTCTCGCGGTCGGTCGCAAGCATCGCAAGCGCCAACTGGTCTGAGAACCGCCGATGTTCGGCCGGCCTGTCGTCCATCGCATCGTAAACTCTGCGCGCGAGCGCGAGCCACTCTTCAGGAAGCGTCTGGTCGGTGGTCGAGACAACGCCCGCATTCCAGCAGGCAGCCATTGGCTTGCCGTCGACTTCGCCCGCGACCGTCCGAGAGGGTAGTTCGTAGCCGAACTGGTCGAACAGCGCGGGATCGAGCAGTTCGCCCATCCCGGTTTCCCACCGACGGCTGGCGAAGTTGGCCGGCCGGACACAGAGTTCGCTTGCACCGAGCCGCCCTTGATCCAGCGGTGCCAACACGAGCGTATCGGTGTCCAACAGCACGACGTGGTCGGTGTCGGCGATATCCCCAGCGCGCTCGAAGGCCTGGAGCTTCGTGGCAATCGGGTACTCCGGGTGGACAGCGGGAGCCTCATACAGCCGCCCGTGTGAGCGACACTCTTCGCGGATCGCCTCCGGAATCATCGGGGCCTCGTCGGCCGGCATATAAATGAACTGCTCGCAGTCGGTAAACGTCGACAGCGAGCGGGCAAGCAGCAGTCCTTTCGGTGCCCACGATCCACTCCCCAGCACGAACGCTACCGTGTAGGACATCGTTGTCGCTGTTCGGCCCGTCGGTTGATACCATTTTTTCGGCCGTGCTGATCAGTTGGTTGGAACTGCGTTTGTACGTGACAATACGATCCAGCCGTCAGTTCCGGCTGCTGCTTGCTGAGGCTCTACTCGGCATCCCGGTCGACGGTCCGGTGGATATCGCTGTCACCGTTGGTGTAGATCTTGTGTTCGCCGACGAGACGGTCGTTTACTGCGTCGATACGCTGGTAAGATCTTGCGCCGGAATACTGTTCGCTCGCCGGAGATTCGGCCACGCCGAGGCTAACACTGTAGCTCGGGCGTACCACGTAGGCGTCGCCGGTGTACTCGACTACCGCAAACAGGTCGGGTGTCCAGTCGACCGACTGCCGGTCGCCGGGCGGGACGCCGGCTGCGATCTGGGGATCGTAGATGTCGTTGTGGTGCTGTCGGGTTGTCTCGTCGCCGAAGGCTTCGGTCTCGCCGTCGGCGTGGGCAGTAAGCCAGACGAACATAGCGATCTCTTGGTCGGCATGCAGCATCTGGTGGTCGGCTGGGCTCTCGTCGGCGCGCTGTTCGATAGCCGGCTGGAGCGGCACGCTGCTCGGTGCGGTACCACCCAGCACCGTTGCGGACGCTACCCCGGTGTTCAACAGGAGCAACACCCCAAGAAGGGTGGCGAACAGCACGCAGGTGGTACGGACGGTCGTCCCGTCGGGAAGCGAGTGCCCGCCGAGGCGATGCCAGCCCGCCACGAGGCTTTCGACGAGTGCGTGGACGCCGACAACCGCAAACACCGCTGTCACGCTGAACGCGATAGCCATCGGTCGACCGCCGCCCCAGATCGACCGCAGGACGAACGTAAGCGAAAAAACGGCAAGCATCCCGACACCGACGGCGAGATACTCGTCGAACCCGTCGCGGTCACGCCAAGCGGGCTGTAGCATCCGCTTGGCAATAAGCCAGCAAACCCCGAGTGCCGACAACGCCGCCAGCAGGACGTACAGCGTCCGACTCAACTCGATTGCGGCGGCTCCATACTCTCTGGTGAGTCGGTTTGCGGTACCGCCGCCGCCGGCACCCGCGACGAGAAACGACGACACCGCCTCCTGAATCCGACTGAAAAATGCAGTCACCTTCTGCCCGTTGAAGGTGTACAGATACCAGGCGAACGACAGCACGACGTAGAAGGCGACAAATGACACCGACAACGCCGATTGCTGCTGGAAGACAGCCCGCAGTCGACTGTGTCGCGAGCCACCGTCGGGCTGGGTTGTGGCAAGTGGGCCGAAACGGACTGTATCGAGCAGCCGCAGCCCAACCAACAGCACCAGACCGCTCACGAGTCCACCCATCACGAAGTAGGCGGCTCCGTAGTGGCTGGTGACAACTGCCGCGGCAAATCCTACTGCGAGCCCTTCTCGGAGCACCGGCTGAAGATCACTGTCAGTGAGTGCCACCGTGGTAAAAACGAGAAACAATACCGGCATTGCCGCCCGGCCGCCGGCCGGCAGCTGTGAGTAGAAGGGGTGGATGAACGTGACTAATATCGCTCCCAGTGCGGCTTCGACCGGGTCGACAAACCGGCGGAAAAGGACGAACGAACCCAGCGGGATCAGCGCGACCACGAGCGGGTTTATCAGCTCGAGTTGTACCAGAATGTCGACGCCCGACAGCTGGGCAAACGTCGGCGAGAGAGTCACGTTCGCCAGCAGTGGTGTAGTCGCCGCCGCTTCTGCACTCTGGTGGCTGATCGCCCACCGCCCACTCTCCCAGGCGTCGACGATATTCCCCTGGCCGCTGAACCGCGAGAGCTGCCAGACTGCATCGTGGTACAAAAGCGAGACGCCAACAGCACCGACCCCAACCGAGAGCCACTGGCGACCGACGACGCCGACCGCAATCGCCAATGGTACGACGGCGATTACCGCAAGCAGTACGATCACCGGGCGGTTGTCGCCGGTGACGTTGAGCCAGTGGACGCTCAGAATCGTTGCCAGCGGGAGCAAAAGGAGTGCCAGCGGGGTTGGCGAAAGCCACCGTGAAAGCCACGCGCTCACGCTCCCTTCAGGAATCTCCAGCCTGCGACCGTCGGGGTCAGTTAGTCGGATTATCGCCGACAGCCCGACGATGAGGATGCTGTGAGTGGCTGCCAGCGGAGCCGCCGCAAGCGGTCGGTCGACGCCTAGCGGTGGCAGCGTGACGGCGAGTCCGAAGCCGACAGCCATAATCACGAGCAGACTCGTCCCGACGGCGTACAGCAGCCACCGCAGTTCCCGTCGCGGGCCGAAGCCGAAAAGCGTCAGCCAGAGCACACCGGGAACGACCGCAAAGACGAGAAACGAGCCGACGGCGCGTGGCCCACCGACGCCGAACGAGCCATCGAGCCAGACCAGCCCCGCCAGGAGACAGAGTGCGACAATCGATACCGTTTCGACATACACTGTCCAACCGTCAGACTGTGAGTCCTGGCTCGATCCGGTCGACACTGAGGGCAGTACCATCACTTAGTTGTCAGTAGGCCGCCGGATGGGTATAGTCGCTTTTGCAGTGCGCAGATACGTTTCTGTTATACTACTCAGAGATATGTTCGTGTCACTGTCAGCCTCGTGTTGCGACGACTTTCGGCATATGTCGACCGAACTCTTTTGCGTTTAGAGCGGACAGTGTTCCGATGTTTGCTGGGTCGACTACATCTGCTCTCGACGGACCGTCCGAGCGGCGTCACCGATCAGTTTTCGTTCCGAGAGACGCTGGCGGTGGCAGCCAGCCCACCTCTCAAGTAGTGCTCGGAGTGTTTGCCGGCTGGCCACGAGATTCTCAGTTTCACCAGGATCGTCCCGGAGATCATACAGCTCGTCGAGAGGGCCTTGGCGGACAAAATCCCAGTCTGGACGGCTACTGATCGACTTGTAGCCTGCGGTCCGGACCGCGAGCCGCTCGGTTTCTTCAGTCGAAGCAACTGCCGGCGTCTGTCGGAGTGTGTCGACCTGTGGCGTTCGGTCGGCCACCGAACAGAGAAACGCCGGGAGGTGGCGGAGCGTCACCTGATCGGCGATTCGGCCGGTTGCGCCGACGTTGTGGGCCAACAGTGGTACTCGCAGGTTTTCTTCGTAAAGCTCCGGTCGATGGCCGCGCGTTCCGTGTTCGCCAAACGCCTCGCCGTGGTCGGCATGAACAACGAACGCCGGATCGTCGGCAGCCAAATCGGTACGCAGTCTGTCGACGAAGCCGTCGACCGACCGAACCGCATCCCGGTAGGCGGCGCTGAGCCGGCTGTCCAAATGCGCCGGCAGCGCGTCGAACGGCGAATACCCCTGGGTGTATCGGATGTTCGCGTAGTACATTTCGGGGCTCGTGTTCTCCGCCCGGTGGCTGCGGGACGCCAGATACGGCTGGTGTGGATCGAGCAAAAACACCCACAGGAAGTAGGGCTCGGTCAGCCGTGTTCTCATCTCACGGATCGTCTCGTAGCTGTCGGTCCAGGTGAGCAGCCACTGTTCGGTGTCAGGGATCTGCGGGAGTTTCGACCCGCTGGCGAGCAGTTCTTTCAGCAGTGATGTCGAGCCATCCGCAGGGAGGCCGTGGATGGCTTCGAACTCGTCGAACCCCTGATGGAAGCCAGTGTCTGTCGTCGTCCAGGGATTGGTTGTCACGGCCCCGGTTTCGTAGCCGCGGTTGCTGAGCCGCTCGGCGACCGTCTCGAACCGCGAGAGATGGCGGCGAATGCGCTGTTGTCGCTGTTGCCAGCTGGCCTGTTTTTCCTGTCGACTGTCGTAGACGCCCTTGTTGTCGTCGCCGACGTGGCGGCCAGTCCAAATCACTGGCATCGACGACGGCGTTCGTGGGCCGGGTGAGATAGCCGTCTCGAAGCAGAGCCCCTCGTCGGCGAGTGCGTCGAGTGTCGGCGTGAGATCGAACGGTGAATCCAAGAACCCACAGTGGTCCGCCCGCAGGCTATCGACAGAAAGGAGCACGATGTTCGGCCGGTCAGCAGTCGACGGTGTGGTGTAGACTCCCATCGGTCGTTACGTGAGCCCCCCGCGGTGTTCATCACCCAAAAGCAAGCGGTCGTAAACGTTCCACGCGACCGTCCGCCCCGGTCGACCGAAGACGGCCGCCAGCGCGTAGCCGATAATCGACAGCTGCGGTGTCGGTGCGTGGTAGACGGCCAGAGCAGCGGCTTTGATTGCCGCCGGCGACCACGTCCGTCGGTCCAGATGCGTGTTGGCTTCGAGCAGGTAGGTGTGCGACAGTGCGGTCTGGTACACAGAGGGCGGTACCTGCTCGTAGAGGTCGGCGTACGCTTCGAGGATCTGTTTCCGTCCGGTAACCGCGCCCATTGAGCCGCCGCGGGAGTTGTCGGCTGCTCCCTGAATCAACAACGACTCGTCGACGAAGTCGAACTGGGTCCGTCTGGCGAGTTCGATTTTCATGCCGAGATCGTCACCGCCTGGCCGGTCGGCCAGCGGGAGGCAGTCGGCCAGGATCTCCTGGTCGATCACCATCGCCGAAGGGCTCGACGGCGTCATCCGAAACCGGAGGGCATCTTCGAGGACATCGCCACGAATCTCTTGGTTCGGCAGGATCGTGTGACCGTTTTCCCACTCTTTGCCACAGTAGACGACGCCAACCGACGGCCTGGATTTGAGCACCGGAACCTGGCGCTGTAGTTTGGTCTCCAGCATCCGGTCGTCGTCGTCGAGTAGGTTGCAGTATGTTCCCGTCGACCGCTCGATGCCGTGGGTGCGGGCAGCCTGTGCACCTTGGTTGGTCTCATGTGGAAGATACGCAACGTCGGGATAGCACTCGACCACCGGTTCGGCGTGACGCTCACCGGAGTCGTCGACGACGATGATCTCGACGGGGTCGTACCGCTGGCTCAGAACGCTTTCGATGGCACGAGCGAGATGATCGTTACGAAAGTAGGTCGGTATGATAACTGAGACGACTGGATCTGGTGCTGATGTTGTCACTACACAATCATTATGCCGACGAGCAATTAAATTATGTCTCAGGCGCTAACGTGTCCGGTCTTCGGTCACTCTGACTGGTATGTGACTGGGGACAGGTCAGCCAAGACACAGGTGGATGTGACTGACGTGCTACGGTCGCTGATCGGGGTGGCAGTGTGTGGTCACATTCTGTATCAGGCCTGTCTGACTAACGCTATCAATTATAAGTAATTAAAAAAAGTAATCTGGGCAGCATATATTACTAAAAAATTTAATACTATAACAAGCCATATTAATGGAAAATCTAACTACTATCTGTGACGTATGAAAATCAGTCGACCGGGCTGAACTGGGGCGGGGTTTTGCGTAGAAACAGCAATACCGCTCTCTCGGCGGTCGACGGCACTGCCATTGCAGCACCACTGACCGGTATTGGGCGGTCGACGGCAGCGCAGGCTACAGCGGTACTGAATGGCGATCTGACCGGACACTCACAAATATGACTGACGAAACTGAAAACAGAGGCTACAACCGGCCACAGAAGGGAGCGCGAAACTGGCACGAGCCCATCAACGAGAACTGGGACGCAATCGATGCCGACGTCGCGGAGCTGTTCAGCCAAGTTACTAATAGTGCTGGGCGGCCCGACACGATCGTCGCCGAAACGGCCGCAGAGATTCAGCCAGCTATCGACGAGCTCGCATCGGGTCGTGGCGGTGTCGTCCAGCTGGCAGCAAAGACCTACTATCCGGAGACGACGCTGTGGATCAAAAGCGGCGTCACGCTTCAGGGCGTCCGGAAAACGTCCCAGAGCCACAACAGACGTATCCCTCACATCGGCGGCGGTGGGCAGGGCGAGCCGATCAGGTCGACGGTACTCTCGACCGCCGAGATGGCGACCGGGGCTGGCGCCTACAGCTACGAACACGACGCGGAAAATCCCCATCCGCATTTCCCGGTGATCGCCAACTACCAGGCGAAACCGGTCGTCGACGGCGAACCCAACGAGTACGACAGAACAACTCCGGAGTACGACGACTGGGGAGCCGATATCGGGGTTCGGAACCTCATCATCGACGCCGAAAAAACGCGCTGGTGGGAGTACGACCGCCACGGTGCCGACAGCGTCTACAACGCCAGCCGCAACATCGACGGCGTCGACATGTCCGACGAAGACTGGGCGACCTACTTCGGCGTGTATGACGCTGTGATATTCGAGGCCACCTCGAACGTGCTCGTCGAGAACGTCGAAACGCGCCAGTTCAAAGGGTACGGGGCGCTGTTCAAGGACGTCGACCCTGCATTAGACCGGGGAAGCAACTGGCAGGGTGGCTCGACCGACTACCACGGGTCGGCGCTGTCGTTGGATCACGACAAACAGACCCACAGTTGGGTTCGCGGCACCTGGGATGTCGACGTTTCTGGACCGACACCCGCGCTTGAACTCAACGGCTACACCCAGTCAAACTTCGTTTCAGGAGCGTGGTCAGACGCGACGATTCAAGGGCACTCGCACTCGTATCTCGGCGATAGCGACGCCTTCTGGAACGGGGACGCGCCACTGACTAGCACTACCGCGGCGAACTCAACCATCTACTACAAACAGACCAACAGCCGAATCGATGGCTACAGGATCCTGGCTCCGGGCCGTGGCGGCGGCCAGGAGGGGACAGTCGATGGAATCTATCTGGCAGATGACGATGCCATCATCACCAACTGTGCGATCCAACACGCCCGCTCGGCGTTCGTCACACGACGTGGAAACTCACACCACATCAACAACTGCCGGGTGTTCCGCTGTGGGCGCGCGATTAAATGCCAGGGCGTCCAGCCACAGGTCAACGGGCTGACAATCGAGCAGTGTGATGCCGCCCTGGAGTTTACTCGACGAGATGACCGGCAGGGAACATTCAATGGACTGACAATGAAAGACGTTGGGGTAGCAATCGAACACGACAACAACCGTCTCACAGTACTCAACTATCCGGATTTCAACAATGTCGACGAGTTCGGGGTTGATTTCGACGAGTTGGTGATCAACACGCCGGTCGGCTACGAGACTGTCTCGGGGTTCCCTGACCGACACAAACCGAGCTAGCTGCCACCTGCTTTTCGGCAATCTCTGCGTGACTGCCGTAGGTGGGTTTTCATAGCCACTCTACAGATGAGCAAGGCGGTTCACATCTGCTCCCGTCGAGACTCGTCGAGACGGCCCACGACCTGGCAAATAAACTGGAGCTGATAGATGCAATCAAACACGAGTAGCCGAGACGTAGCGACATCAATCTCCCCACGGTTGCGAATGTAGAACTCCAGTGGATACACTGGAAGTAGCCGTCCCAGTAAGCCGGAATCCGACATACTACCACGAGATCCATCGTCGGAATCGTCTTGTAGAGTCCGTTTCGACCGGCGTTTCAACTGTGCGGTCCCACGACCGATACGATAGGCTTTCCGACAGAGGTCGACGATTGACTCGCGTGCTGGGTGGTACACGGTTATGTCGGGCACAAAAGACTGTTCGATTCCGTGGCGGTGAACTCGCTGGCCGAACTCTTTGTCACCGGACGAAATCATCGTCTCGTCGAACAGTCCGACAGTTTCGAACACCCATGCGTACGTTACCAGACAGCATGTCGGCACGAAATTACTCTGTTCGATATATGTTTCGACAGGGAAACTATTGAACATATTATACTGTGCTGCAGCAGTTGGTGGGGTTGTGTGTGACGTCACTTCGACATTACAGCCGAAATACGCACAGTCGATTGTCGACAGCGTCGTCGTGATGCGCTCGATCCAGTCGTCGGGGACCCACATATCTGCATCAAGAAAGGCAAGAATCTCACCGCGAGCGGCTTCGATGCCTCGGTTCCGTGCGGCGTACGCACTCTGGATCGCTGATTCGGAAAGCGCAAAGACGTTGTCATGACTGCGAGCCAGTGCCGCAACCGTCTCCGGTGTCTGATCCGTCGAGCCGTTGTCGACCACGAGAACCTCGAACGAGTCGGGATCACACGTTTGATTGAGGACGGACCGAACAGTTGTGCTGATCCCTTCGGGATCGTTATAGACGGCGATAATAACGGAGGTCTGTGGCTGAGAGTCGGTATTCATACGTGTAAGCAGATTGCTGGTCTCCGTTTCAGGAGTGTCGTTGTCGACGTGAGTGTTTCAGCGAGTTAGTTGTCGAAGTGATACGCTTTTTTCGCGTGTGCAATTCATAGCATCGAATCGTTTCGGCGAGTCAGTTGTCGACGCGATACTGGGAGTCTGCGGTATGATTGCTACAGCAATCATGCGCGAATCACCGTCGAGTACAGTGCTGTGAGGGTATCGACCCGTCGCTGCCATGTCAACTCGGCTCCGGCATGCCGGGCCGCATCGCTCATCGCATCTCGGCGCTGGCGATCGGCGAGCAGTTGTTGGACAGCCGCAACGAACCCACCGCCGGGAGGGACCGCTGTCGCCGCGCCGGCATCCGCCAGCGTTGTCACCAATTCCGGGCCTTCGGTCAACACCATCGGTCGACCAAGCGCCGCGTAGTAGTAGAGTTTGACCGGCGACGAGGCTGCCTGGAGATCGGAGGCGTGCTGCGGGTTGATCGCAACAGCCGCACTCCGAACCAGCGAAAACGCCTCGTCGTCCGGGAGTCGCCCAGTGACCCGCAAATCGTCGACACGTGAGGCGCTCGCTTCGAGCGTCTCGCGTTGGGGGCCATCACCGACCACGACACACTCCGAAACCTCGGGCAACTCGGCGATGGCCCCAAACGCTTCGATGTCGACTTTCGGGTGGAGCGTGCCGAGAAAGACGACCCGCCCCCCGACAGTGTCGGTGTCTCGATACGGCTCGATGGACGCCGAAAAGTAGCCGTTTGGGATTACCGTCACCGCCTCCCGCGACAACCCCCACTCGGCGGCGACGAGATCAGCCATCCGCTCGCTGACGACGATTAGCTCCGAGGCTTCGGCCAGCGCCCGCCCTTCGATGTGTCTAATGGCCTGCTGTACCACACTCCCGAAGGGAAGTTCGCCGTACAGCGGCGACTGAAACGAGAGGTCGTGCATATCGAGCACATCGAACGACACGCCAAGTAGCTCGCTTGCGCCGGCCAGCGTCGCGTGTTCGATCTGGAGCAGTGCGTTTCGCCTGTTGGCCACCGTTCGGGCGGTGCGGGCGAGCGAAACCGCCCGCAGCGGCTGGTCGACGACACCACGAGTCCCGACATCTACTGGGATAATCTCGACGGGGTCGAGTCGGTCGGGGATCGATCCCGAAGGGGTAGGGACCACAACAGCGAGTTCCCACCCGCGTGCTGCCAGGCCAGCGGCGAACGCCGAAACTCGGTCGGTCCCCCCGCTTGGTTCGGCGAGATCACCGCCGTGGACCAGACAGATATCAGTCATACAACCTCCGTCGCCGCTTGGTAGACGGTCCGGACCTCACGCTCGTGGCTGAGTCGCTGCCGCACCTGCCGCCGGAGCGTTCTGGCGAGGTCAGGAGCGGCGTCGACACGGTTCCGTTGTTCGCCGGGGTCTGCCCGGAGGTCGTACAGCTCTTCGGTCTCGATCACACCGCTTTTCGTATCGACAGTGGCGATATACGTCCACTCGCGGCCCCGTAGGGCGACCTTTCGCGGCCCAAGTGTTCTGGCGAGGACGTGTCCTTCGGGTGGCACCGTCGACAGCGGCTGGTCGGCCGCCGCCGCCGACAACAGTTCTGGCAGCGCGGTCAGCGACACCGGCCGTTGGACCGTCTCAGTTCGTCCAGTGTTCCACACCACAAGCGGGACGTGGAGGTTCTCGCTGTAGAGTGTGCTGTCGTGGCCGTACGTACCGTGTTCGCCGAACGCCTCGCCGTGGTCGGCGTGGACCGCGATTACTGGATCGCCACCCACATCGCTTCGGAGCTGCGAGAGAAACGTATCAGTCGACCTGATGGTCGCATCGTAGAGGTCGATCAGTGCCTGCCTGTCGGGTTCGAAGTCGACGCCCCACTTTTTGTCGGCCCACAGCTTCCAGTTGTGGTAGTACATCTCCAACCGGGAGCCGGGGCGGTAGTCGTCGTTAGACAGATACGGGGTGTGGGGATCAAGTAAAAACAGCCACAGGAAGTACGGTTCGGTGGCCTGGTCGACCCAGGTTTGAATCGCATCGTAGTAGCCCTGCCAGGGTTTCGAGGCACGGTCGCCCCGAATCAGCGTAACGAGATGTTTCAGCTCCGAGGCAACCGGAAGCTCGCTGGCCGCCCGCATCAGCCGTCCCTCTCGTCCGCCGAGAAAATCCTCGTAGCTGTCGAACCCCCGTGCGAAGTTGGTGTGGCTTGCGGTGTAGGGGTTGGTGCTGAACGCAGCCGTGGTGTAGCCTGCTTCGGCGAACCGCTCGGGGATCGTCTGCCGCCGGCTGTTCAGTTGGATGAGTCTCCCTCGGTTGTCGAGGGTGTCGTCTTCTCCTGTAGGGTACGACGACATATGCCGACCAGTAAAGATCGCCGGCATCGACTCGTAGGTGCTCGGTCCAGGGGCGATGGCCGTCTCGAAGTCGACTCCATTCCGTGCCATCTCATCGAGGGTTGGTGTCGTCTCGGCCCCATACCCCATGAATCCACAGTGGTCTGCCCGGAGGCTGTCGATAGTAACCAACACGACGTTTCTCACAGCGAGCCCACCACCTGGTCGACGGCTGCACCGAGCCGGTGTTTCTCGCGGTCGAATTCATCTCGCCGGTCGGCCAGTGAGCGACAGAGACGGTCGATTGCCGCATCGCCGAACGGTTCCTGTTCTGCCGGATCGGCGGCCAGATCGTAGATCGCCTCCTCGGTGGGCGTCGAGCGATACTTCCAGTCGACTCCCCGAAGTGCTGACCGCTCGCCGTCGAGGGTGTGGGCCCACACTGGCTCGGGGTCGACTGCCGGCTCCCTGCCCGCGGCGAGATCAACCAAGAGATCGCCGAGATTCGCCAGTGAAAACGGGTTCTCGATGCGCCGGTCGGGGCCACCAGCGATCACGAGCGGGACGTGGATGTTCTCTTCGTAGAGTCGCTGTTGGTGGCCGTACGTGCCGTGTTCGCCGAACGCCTCGCCGTGATCGCCGTGAACCGCCACCAGCGGGTCGCCGGGCAGATCGTCCACCAGCCGGTCGAGAAAGGCGTCCGAATACCGGATCGAATCCGCGTAGGCACGGCGTAGCCGGTCGTGGGTCGACGGCGAAAACGGTGGTTCGTGGCCCTGTCGCCAGAGCCGCCAGTTGGCGTGGTATGTCGACCACTGCGATTGGGTTCGGTAGTCGCTCGGGACGAGATACGGGTCGTGGGTATCCATCAGCAACACCCACAAAAAGTACGGTGGGTCGACCGTTTCGAGCCACTCGCCGATTGCTTCATAAAACGCCTCCCAGGGTTTGAACACCTCTTCGCGCTGGAGCCAGTTCAACAGCACGCGAGCGGGAAACAGCCCACCGAGATCAATCTCTTCGAGCAGTCCGCCGACCATCCCGTCGTACAGTTTCTTTCGAGAGCCGCCGACGAAATCCTCGTAGCTGTCGAACCCGGAGTCAAAACCGAAATACTGGGACGTATACGGGTTCGGCGAGAAGCCGGCAGTCGCATACCCTGCCTGTGAGAACCGCTCGGCCAGCGTTTGGCGGCCGGCCATATGTGATCGGAGCGTTCGCTGCCGAGCCACAAAGGTGTCGTCGACCCCAGGAGCGACCGACCGGGGATGCGAGCCGGTGAAAATAACAGGCATCGCTTCGGGCGTGCTTGGACCGGGGGCAATCGCGTTGTCGAACTGGAGCCCTTCGTCGGCCATCCGGTCGATCGTCGGTGTCGTCTCTCTGTCGTAGCCCGCATAGCTACAGTAGTCGGCCCGCATGCTGTCGAAAGTGACCAACACGACACTGTTCATCTGTCGACCTCCCGATCGACGGCTCATTGAGCGACCTCCGTAGCTGATTCCGGGCTGTCGACTGCCGCATACACGTCGACGATCCGCTCGGTGAGACGCGGCCACGACAGCGACTCAGCCCGGTCTGCGAGGGCCTGAGACATCGCCACGCGCTTTTCGGCGTCATCAAGTAGTCCAATCAGGGCGGCGGTGAGTTCTTCGATGTCACCGGGATCGACGAGTCGACCGTGGAGTTCGTCGTCGATCTGCTGGCGAATGCCGTCGATTCGTGTGCCAACAACCGGTGTGGCCGATGCAATAGCCTCGGTGACTGCGATGCTCGATCCCTCTTCGTAAGAAGGGAGGACAAACACGTCCGCGAGATCGTAGAACACTGGGATCTCTTCGTCCGGGACGAAGCCGGTAAAGACGATATCGTCGCCGAGTGCGGTCTGCTCGACGCGCCGCCGCACATCGGTCATATACTCGTCGTCGAGATCCGTCTTCCCAACAATGACAAACTGGACTGGCTGGTCGGTGCTACTGACAACGTCTGCAGCCGCACTCACCAGCTCTGTGACTCCTTTTCTGGGCGTGACTGTCCCGACGAACAACACGACCAGCCCCTCGGCAATGTCGTACTGCTCGCGGAGTGTTGCCCGCTGGTCGACACTGGGTTCCTGAAATCGTTCGGTGTCGACCCCATTCGGGATCACTGTGAGCCTATCGGACGAAACGCCCCGTGATTCGAAGGCGGCTTTCGTTGTCGGATTCAAAACGATTGTCTGGGCGAGACGGTCGGCGAGATAGGCATCCGGAGAGAACTTTGGCTGGCGGAGTCGTTCTTCTGTCTCGCCAATGTGGGCCGTATACACCATCCGACCGCGGAGCCACGGCGCGAGCGTGACGATCACGTTCGCAGCAAACGGCAGATGGACATGGAGGAGATCGAACGTCGTGGTGCGGAGTTCTCGCAGCACCTGCACCGCGAAGTTGGTCCGGTCGACGAGCAGTTTGGCCGCCCCGCCGAGAGACCCAACCATCTCGTAGGGGATCTGCTCCCACGGAACTGCCGCCCCGGTCCGCAGCGGTAGTCGACGAAACTGCACCCCTTCGCGGGTCGCTGTGGCTGGCAACCCTGCCCACTGGCGTTCGATGATTTCGACACGATGCCCCAGACGAGCAGTCTCGCGGGCCAGGTTCCAGACGACGTTCGGTACCGAGCCGCGACCCTCGTAGACTGTCTCGTGGCCGTCGTACAGATGGAGGACGTTCACGCTGGTTTCGGTTCAGTTGATGACGGTCAGTCGACCGCCTCGAACCCGTTCACCTACAGTATCTGGACAGCATGCGTGGATAAATGTATTTTGGCAGATATGTGTGTGGTCACTGTGACCGTCGACAGCAACGTTCCGGCCCGCAAACCCGTTTTTCTGGCGAATAGACGAACAATACGTGTAGTATCCGAACACCAGTTGTTACCGTATCTGGCCGTTATTTACGGCTGAGTTGCGGTCGACTAATCGTGTTTTGACAATAAAACCGAACAACAGGACGGCCAATACACAGTTACGGCAGGCCGGTGTCTGTTTGCCCAGACTGGTATGTCCGATACCCTCGAGATCCTGCTTTGTACCGACTACCTCCCGCCGAGCGACGGTGGGGTCGAACACGTCGTCGACCAGTTGGCCAGGCGGCTCGCGGCCCGCGGGCTGTCGGTTGGGGTGTTTTCGCTTACCGACCCCGGCGAGACTATCGACCTGGTCGACCATCCAGACGTCGAGGTCATCACCGCCCGACGCATCGATCTGACCGACTACGTTGGACTCCAGAGTGCGGTCTCGCCTGCCGCCATCCGAGCGTTCAAACAGGCCCTCGACAGCTACGATCCGGAGATCGTCCACGTCCACAACCGGTTTTTCTTTTCGTCGTTTCTCGGCTTCCTGTACTCATTTCGGTACGACTACAAGCTTGTCACCTCGCTGCATCTCGGTCGACTTGATCATCTCGATCAAGCGAGTGGACTGGCGGCGTCGGCGTTTCAGTCGACGTTCTCAAAACAGCTCGTCGCCCGGAGTGATGCGCTCGTCTGTGTGAGCGAGGCGGTCGCGTCGGTTGCGACAGCGCTTGGCGGCGATCCGACCAGGATTCACGTGGCTCCAAACGCGGTCGACGTAGACCGGTTTGCAGTCGAAAGCCACGAGTTTGACAAGACGCTGTTGTACATCGGTCGGTTGGTGACGAACAACGGCCCCCAAGATCTCATCGAAGCGATCCCCGATATCCTGACAGCGCATCCGGAGGCGACGATCCACCTGGTCGGCAGCGGAACGCTTCAGGAGACGCTGGACGCCGAGATCGACGCCCTCGGCGTCGGCGACTCGGTTGTGACGTACGGCTACGTCGACGACATTACTGAGCTGTATGCGGCCGCCGACGTCTTTTGTCGACCTTCGTACTCGGAAGGGTTGCCGCTGACGCTGCTCGAATCGATGGCGACCGAGACGGTTCCCGTTGTCACCCCGGTCGCTGGCTCCGCAGAGATCGTCGACGACGGCTCGAACGGCCGGCTCGTCGATGTCGGACAGCCGGACGCGATTGCGGACACCGTTACCGAACTGTTCGACGAGCCCGATCGGCTTACTGCGATGGCGTCGACGGCCAAATCCTACGTCGAAGCCAACCACAGCTGGGAGCAACGCACGCAAAACATACTGGGGGTTTACGACGAAGTGAGTAAAATATGACAGGATACACCGTTGGTGTCGCAGGCTGTGGAGCCATTGCGACCGACCGACACATTCCCGCACTGCAGGCCAACGACGCAACCGAGCTGGTCAGCGTCTACGACCACAACTACCCCAACGCCGAGCGCGCTGCCTCGACGTTCGATATCCATGGGGCCTACGATGAGTTCGATGCCTTTCTGGAGACGGTTGATATCGTCACCATCGCCACGCCGCCGTTTGTCCACGCTGAACTGGCGGTTGCCGCCCTCGAATCGGGCACGCACGTGCTCTGTGAGAAGCCAATGGCGGTCGAAAAACGCGACGCAGAGCGGATGGTCCAGGCTGACGCCGACCATGAGCCTCGCCTCGGTATCGTCCACAACTTTCTGTACTCACATTCGATGCGACAGGCCAAACAGTTGGTCGATAGCGGAACAGTCGGCCAGATCCAGTACGTCAAAGGATTCCAACTCAGTTCCCCGAGTCGTGGCCTTCCTTCGTGGTACGACGAGCTACCGTACGACCTGTTTTTCGACGAGGCTCCACACCTGCTGTATCTGATGGACCAGTTTATCGGCCAGCCGGAGCCGAAACACGTCGACGCTCAGTTTCAGTCAGGAAATATACGCTCGTTGACCGCCACCTTTGGGGGGAACGACGACCGCCGGGGACAGTTGACGATGCAGTTCAACGCGCCGCTGTCGGAGTGGTATCTGTTCATTATCGGCGACCGGGAGCTGTTAGTCGTCGACATCTTTCGGGACGTGCTGTATCGCTTCGGGCGTGAAACGTCTCACTCGGCGATCGAGGTGTTGTCGGTCTCGCTTTCGGCGGTGCGACAGATCCTCAGCGGCGTTGGGAAATCTGGTGTCCGGCTGCTCCGGGATGATCTGTACTTCGGGTTCAACGAGCTGCTCGACCGGTACATTCATGCAATCCAGTATGACAGCGAGCTGCCAGTATCTGCCGTCGACGGCTATCGGATCTTCGAGTCGACCTACGACGTCATCGAGTTCGAGAACTGATTGGCGGTTGGGTCGGCTACTCGTCGAGATAGCCGAGCGATTTGAGCCGATCTTTGACCTCGTCTTCGTCGACCGATTCGAACGCCTCGTCGTCGGTTTCGGCTTCGACCCGGTAGAGTACTTCCTCTACGACGTACGTGATGTACTCGGCGGTATCGTCCCACTCGGTTCGTGGGAGCCGCTTTTCGACCCTGTCTACGACCTGTTGGGGGAGTTCTACAGCACACGTTGTCGTCTCAGTAGACATACACGTAGTATGGCGGTCGGCACCGGGTTATTTTTTGTTACAACTCAAAGAGACAGTGTATTTAGATAAAAAGTCCGACTGAGAGTACCGAACCTATCTGTCGACGAATCTACCGCTTTGCTCGCGACGAGTGCGAGTCGACAAAAACGGCGGTCAGTCGAGATCGATGCGCCGAGCGTCCGTTTCGAGTTCGGCAGCGATCTCGCGTGCGGCGCGACGGACAGCCTGATCGCTGGACTGGTTGGGTGTCCACCCCAGTGCTGAGAGCTTTTCGATCGAGAGCCGCATCTTTGGGACATCCCCCTCCCAGCCGCGGTCGCCGCCGGTGTAGCTGTAAGTCGGCTCGACCCCCAGTTCGTCGCTGACGATATCCGCGATCCGTCTGACCGACGTGGTGGTTCGAGTCCCCAGATTGTAGGTGTTCACCGGCTCGTCGGTTTCGGCGATCACATGACAGATCGCAGAGACGCAGTCTTCGATATGCATGTACGATTTTTGCTGGCGGCCGTCGCCGAGAATTTCGAGTGTCTCGGGGTCCTCCCAAAGCTTCTCGATAAAGTCGGGGACCACTGCCCCGCGGAGCCGCGGGCCAACGATGTTCGCAAACCGGAAGATCCACACTGTTAGATCTTCGGTACGGCCGTACGTCGACAGCAGGCTTTCGTCGGCGACCTTACTCGAGCCGTAGACGCTGATCGGCTCTATCGGCGGGTAATCCTCCGGCGTCGGACGAGGGGCTTCGCCGTACACCGTCGACGACGAAGTGTAGGCGAGTTTCTCGACGCCGGCGTCGACGGCTGCTTCGGCGACGTTGTGGGTCATCGCCGTATTCGCTTCGAACTGCGCCCGCGGGTCCGGTTCGCGGACCTGTTTCCGCGCAGCAAAATGACAGATCAGATCGAACTCAGGACCGATACAGTCGAAAACGGCCGCCCGATCCGTGAGATCGAGTTCGATAACGGTTGCCTCGCTGTTGACCCACGACTCGCGGCCGGTTTCGAAGTTGTCGACGACGACCACTTCGTTGCCGGCCTCGATCAGCCGGTCGGTGACATGTGAACCGACCATGCCAGCACCGCCGGTGACCAGCACTCGGGAATCAGTTATCACCATCGTCAACAGCTAACCTCCCGGTCGACGCCGCAAGCCGGAGGTCTAGACGACCGGAGACATCTTACAGTGAGCGTCTGATCCAGCTCCGATATATCAGTGTACATACCACAATTTAATACAGCAGCTGCTATTTCTTTTTTATGTATACAATTGAGGCATTTAGCAATAGATTTTCTCATTCTGTGTAACGGGGGTAACTCGTTAAACATCGAATTAGCCGTTTTTGAAGCATGGTTTGCAACCATATGGTATTCGTCTATCACTTCCTGTAAAATCTCAGTGGCAAGTTACGTGTAGCTACTTACAGTATACTACTCACAAACCCCAATATATAATATATTATACAATAGTTCTATTCATCTATTGATAACTCACGTTTTGGTCGACAATCAACTACAGTGTGTCCACGATTTGATATAGAATACCGGTGGCACAGTACAACAAACTCAGCGGTTCGGTGCGGCACGTCGGTCGCTCGGTCGACCGAACG
>LKMJ01000595.1_pt1 | contig 28521 bp, 26 predicted proteins | sample 643391 | NCBI WGS metagenome assembly LKMJ01 (sample SAMN04112250, study PRJNA286221) | soda lake metagenome | biome: soda lake; feature: Kulunda Steppe; material: water; isolation source: sample PL-Br10 brine of Picturesque Lake | place: Russia: Kulunda steppe | collected 2010-07 | reverse complement strand
GTGAGAGCGACGTTGCGCTCGTTGATGTCCACACCGACTACCGTATCGGCGGTATCGGGTTCGGGCACGTCGAACTCGCGTGTGACCGTGACGTGTAGGTAGTACACGCCATCGCGGTACAGGAGTTCGGCTTGCCCCACATCCACCTCGTCCGATGTGAGAGCGTCTCGAAGTTCGTCCACCGCGTCCGGCTCACCGCGTAGATGGCCCGTTACCTTCTTGTAGGGTTTCGGGCTGATGCGGAACTCGACTCGGTTCGTGTTGTCGTTCACGGTGAGGCGGTAGCCTTCCGTGTGCGCCATCACAAGCGGGTAGGCACCAGATTTGTCCGTACTCGGCGGCGTCGGTTTCCCTCGGTCAGGGTCGTCTTGATTCTCCCACCAGTCTTTGAGTGCTTGGTAGGAGTCCCACGTTTGGAGAGCTTTGCCGACGACCGCACACTTGTTGTTCCGCAAGAAGTCGTCGCGGTCAACCTCGTTCTGTATCTCGGTGCGGGTGTACCCGCGTTGTTTGAGGTGGATGGTTTGGTTGAATATCTCGCGTGAGGCGAGGCGGGCGTCGTGAAGCCACGACCGTTCACCAGACGCTACGTGAAGGCGCGTCTGAATCGTCTTCGTGGCTTCCTCACCCATACTTTGACAATCATTCTAACAAATCATAAATGTAGGGATTAGGGATGGAAGAGTACTGAAGTCACTCACATTCGGTTAGTTCCTGCAAGTATCACTTCGTGTGGTGGCCGAAATATCGTCACCCTGTTCTCGGTGTGGTCGAGGAGGACGTGAGAGAGTTGTTTGCGGAGACTGCCGACCACTTCGGCCACGAGATTTTGGCGTTGGAGATTCCAGACGACCACATTCATCTGTTCGTGCAAACAGACCCGAAACATAGCCCTGCTGAGGTAGCACGGCAGTTCAAGTCGTACTCTGGAAAGCACTTGCTGGAACGATATCCCCAGATTCGAGAGTCGTATTTCTGGGGCGGTGGATTCTGGAAGGTTGGATACTACGTGGGAACGACGGGAGCAGTATCGGAGGAAGTGGTTGAACGGTATATCGAGGAGACGGAACATATGCCGGAGTGACGCGCTTCACCCCCGCCCACGGTGGGGCGGGGAACTCGCGCTGCTTTTCGTTTAGATGACCGATACGTCTATGATGATTCACGCAAAGATCTGGGCTAGCTATGGTGATACCGTGAAACGAGTGCCACTCGGCGAGGCAGTCAGTCGGAAATCTCCAGAATCAGTCGTGTTCATCGTCGCCCCCGACGGCGACGGCAACCCGAACGTGATGCCGGCGGGTTGGAGTATGTTTACGTCAAACGACCCGCTGATGATCGCCGTGAGCGTCGGGTTTCCACGCCACACTCACGGCCTGCTCGAGGATGCTGACGAGTACGTCATCGCGTTTCCAAGCAGGGCGCACAAGGAAGACGTCGTGTTTTGTGGGTCGAACTCCGGAGCGGACATCGACAAGATCGAGGCGTCCGACCTGACCCTTGCGGAAGCGGCTGTCGTCTCCACGCCCCTTCTCGAGGATGCCGCGGCGTGTTTCGAGTGTCGATCCGGTCCGTCGCTCGAGACTGGCGACCACACGATCTTTGCCGGCGAAGTCGTCGCCGCCCACGTTTCCGAACGGTACGACGAACGGTTAAAGAACCTCGGCCGGGACTGGGGCGACGGTCCAGAGCGGTTCAAGACACTCTCGGAGTTACTCGACTCGAAGCTGACACCGCCGTGACGGCTCCCTTTTCACATTGTCCGCTCGTAGCCAAACTCATTTGTAGCCCGCACGACACGTCGCCAATCGTCGGGCGTGGCGTACAGATCCTTTCACAGTAAGTGGCCGCCGAAATTGAGCGGTCATGTCTTGTTCACATTTATTACGGTAAGTCGTCCGTGAGTGACGTTTTTTGTCTCCTCGATCCTACTCGAACTCCCACTCTTGAAGGGGCGTGAAGCGGTCGAGATCGACCTCGATATCGTAGCCGAACGGGGCGTCAACGACGCTTTCGAGAGAAATCCCGCCGTCAGCCACATCCAGCGTCGCAAAGCCGTCCTCGTGACGGCGGTAAAGGTCACCGTGTTCGGTCAGCAGCGATTCCTGTAAATCATCAGGAATCATGCTCAACCCCTTGAAGTAGTGGTGGCCGTTGCGTTCGACGTGTGTCATTCCGATAGTCGCCATCACAGCGAGGTCTTGGAGCAAACTGACGGGGCCGACGGTAGTCAGGTCCTCGCCGCTCATTGCGTATGTCCCGCTGGGATCGTTTCGGCGACGGTATTCGACCAGGCAGGCGTTCACGACGCCTTTGAAGACGCCTTTGCAGTTTTTGTGGCTCGTACCGTTGTATCCACACTCGAGAGCCCGTCGGAGGCTGTCCAGGTCTTCGTCGGATTCGTCGATGATGATCGGCGGCCGGTCGTCCCAGTCGGCAAACACCCGCGCGGCGTCATCCGTCATTGCCTCGGTGCGCGCCAGCGGCTGTTCGACGTACAGGAGGTGGTCGAAAAGGCCATCGAGTGTCTCGTTTCGCCGAATGGTCTTCCACTGGTTTTTGAACGACCTCGCGTCCCCAAACTGCTCGTTTGCGTCGAGGGTGATCACGTACGACTCGAGGTCACACTTTGTGAGCACCGCGTCGAGTTCTTCGAGGCGGTCCGCGTCGGACCCCGCGTCGCCGGATAGTTTCACCTTAAAATAAGAGATTCCTTGCTCACGAACGTAGGTGGTGAGCGCCTGCGGGAGACCGTCATCGAGGCGGTTGTCGGGCTCGAGGTCGCCTTCAGTCAGTGGATCAGTGAAGCCGACCGTGTGCCTGAGCGCGGTGGCTTGGCGTGACTTCTCGGGAAGCAAATCGGCGGCCGACTCGCCCACAAGTTCGGGGTGGAGCGCTCCGAGATCTATCCCGAGTTCGGTCTCCCTTACGGCGTCGCCGAATGTCGTCCCGTGGTGACGGCAGTAGGCGTCGATGATCCCGCGCTCGACGAGGCTCACGCCGAATGACCACAGGAGCGGCGGGTGGTCCAGTCGGTCCGCCCACTGGCGCTGTTTTTCGAACAATCGATGCCAGAAATCGAATACTGAGGGTTGTGGGGGAAGCTCTTGAGCCAGTTCGATAGCCGATTCGATAACCTCGATCATGCGGTTTAGACCGTCCGCGAAGGTTACACCAGGGTCCTTAATGAACCACATTGGCGAGAGTCCCTCAGCGGCAAGCCCTCGAGTTGGGCGCGCGCCCTTCTTGAACGAGACATCGACCCCCATGAAGAGGTGCGGAAGCTGCGACACGGTAGTGTTTCCGAAATGAAACGGCATTCGGAGTTGCATGTCGTGGACACCGGTTTCGATGGTTTGAACTGAGACCTGCATATCCGAAGGTATTCCGTATCGGTCATAGATGTATCGGCGTTCAGTCGTGGATCCGATCGGGACTCTTGGGTTGAACCCAAACAAACCCGTCGACAGTGCGTCCCGTCGACAGTGCGTCGCGAGATCACGATTAAGATTGTCGGTAGTTAGGCGCGCCAACAGGTGTGAATCGATTAGTTAAGCCTCGTATCGAGCGTTTGGAACCATTTGCACTCCCCTTTGCCGAGCGACCTATCAACCACGGAGAGGGGGACGATGGACTCCCTCACTTGACCGTCGGACAATCCGTAGATTCGAGGAGTTTGTTCCCGCCGTTTCGGAATCATATCTGGTCAACGAGTGGACCGGACCCGAACCACCACCCTCCGACGGACTCCCGATTGTTGGCAAGATGTTCGTTCCGAGTTTCTACGTTGCCTGTGGATATGTGGTACCGGCATCATCCCCTGGCTGGTGACCGGCAGCACGCTCACGACAACCCTCGAAATGGGGTGTTAGATTCACTGCTGGACGAGTTCGTCCTCGGTTGGACCGACTCTTCAAAATCGAATTTGTAGTGTGTTTTGCCCAGGATTGACATCCTCACCACGCTGAAGGGCGAGGATTCCCGCGGCACCGCACCACTGAGTTGGGATGGTTACGGTTCGTAGTTGCCCTCGATGAGCACCAACTGGCTGTGTCAACCAGCCGGCACTCCTATCCTCCCTGATGAGAGGTTCAGCGATACTTCGCTGACTACACCCTGCCTCGCCACCGAAGAGGAATCTTCCACTTTGAGGGAGAAAACCCGATACTATCCAATTAAGTGGGTGGATAGACCGACTCGAATACTTATCACCATGGTGACGGATTACTTCAAACAATCGCTTGGGCGTGAGATACCTGGTTCGCATTATCCTCTGACGACACGTATCCACGCCGTGACCGGCGAGGCTTTGCGCCTGCTCTGCACGTAACATCCGGGACACATTCCCGCCGCAACCTTCATCATCCGTCCGACGGTTTCCCGGTTATGGAGATTGAACCGCTCACGTGGGAGGACGTTCCGGCTGCTATGAATCTTGTGACTCAGGTGGGATGGAATCAGACGTCTTCCGACTGGAACCGTTTGCTCTCCTTGGCACCACAGGGATGTTTCGGCGGCCGAGTTGACGGGGACCTCGTCGCCACCGCAACGCTCGTCACGTACAACGGTAAAATCGGATGGATTGGTATGGTATTGGTCGATGAAGAGCACCGTCGAAACGGCTACGGCAGTCGGCTATTTCAACGTGCACTCAAGGCGGCTCTCGAGCGGGACGTGGATATCGGTCTCGACGCAACCGACGAAGGTCGGGAGGTATACCGTCGATCGAACTTCATCGACGTTGTCCCGATCGAGCGATGGGGTGGGATGCTCTCGCCCGTAGCGGCTGATAAGTCGATCGACGTTCGACCGACCGAACCGACCGATATCGAGTCAGTCTGCGCTTTCGACTCGCGGACTTGCGGAACTGACCGCGCTCAACTCCTTCGTCACCTTATGGCCTCGGACGGAGTGAGCGGATTCGTCGCAGACCGTCACCTGATCCAGGGGTACGCTGTTGTCCGCCCGGGGCGGATGTGCTGGCACATTGGTCCGGTCGTCGCCCGGTCCCGATCCGTCGTCGAGGCCCTGCTGAATGCGGTGGCTGACGCCGTCAATGGCGACGTACTTATTGATGTACCGGACGCGGGTCGCATCGCCGACCTTCTTAGGGGAGCTGGATTGCACCGACAGCGTCAGCTTACGCGGATGTCTTTTTGCGAACCGAAGGAGCTACTCCTCGGCGAGCAGGTCGTCGCAGTGGCCGGGTTCGAATTTGGTTAACCTAGAGGGTGCATAGAATAGGTCGCACACGAAAGGGGAGGGTTGAGAAGGCTTGTCCAGCAGCACTCATACCATGAAAGAGGAGCCTCGGATAGACCAGTTCTATAATCTTGTGGCGGTCGAGACACTTCTGCTCTTCAAGTACCTCGACGTTGACTTTCTCACCGAGTATGACATCTTCGCCACGTTCGTCGAGCGTGAACTCAAGGAAGTGGATCAGTTGAGTGGACGTGGTTTACCCATCCCATGCGCAGGCGTGAGCATATTACCCTATCATAATATATCCCATGAATATAAACATCGAATCTATTGAAAACCAGTAGTCTATACGAAAAGTTTATACCCTTTCAACAGAGTTTTGCTGGTGGACACCGTATGACCAACGTTAACAAAGCCCCGAATGCTGATAATTCGGGCGGAGACGCTACGATCGATCGCCGTAGGTGGCTGGGGATGGCAGGTGCAGGCCTCGCCGGCGCATTTGCGGGTTGTTTCGGCGGTGAAGACGACACTAATGGAAACGGAAACGGGAACGGGAACGGAAATGGCACCGGGGACGGTGACCTGGTCCAACCGATCTTCCGGACGACTTACTTCGGGACGCCTGAAGACGTCCAGTTCAACCCGTTCAACGTCACACTCGGGACCGAATGGTCCTGGGGGAACCACCTCTGGGCGAAGGCAGTGTGTGAATCTCGGACCCACGGTGACGTGTTTGCCGCCGGGTTTTCCGACTGGAACATCGAACCCGACCATATCGAAATCACGGTCAACGAGCACCTGACCTGGCACGATGGTGAGCCGGTGACCGTCGACGATGTTGTGAACCTCTACAAGCTTCACGCCTACATGGGGGACGTGGATCCGAGTCCCCAGGACCACGTCGGCGACATCGAAGAAGACATCTACGCGACTGGCGATCACTCGTTCCGCGTCGATTTCGAGCAACAGGCGAACCCGATCGCAGTCCAGGTGGACTTGCTCACGAACGTCCAGCTCGTTTACCACGACGAACTGTTCGGCGAGTACCTCGAGCGGTTCCAGGACGCCGACTCCGACGAGGAGATGGACGAAGTTCGGGCCGATCTAGGTGAATTCACAATTCGCGAAGGCGAACTCGAACCGTACGCCAACGGGCCGTTCGTCCTCGACGAGATCGACAGCCAGGGGATTCACGTCTCGACGTACGAGGACTACCCGACCGCCGAGATCCAGGCCAACCTCGAGGAGCGCCACGATCTCGATCTGTCGGAGTATCCGGACTCGTTGAACTACGAGGGTGCCCAGTTCCGATTCTTCTCCGATCGCGCGAGCGCGATTCAGGCGGGTATTTCCGAGGATCTCGACGGCGGTGCCGGTTTCGAGATCAACACCGAAGCCGACGTCGAACGCTTCCCCGACTACTGGAGACACATCCCGGCCGAGCCCGGCAACGAAACTGGGTTGCTTTACAACTTGGTGGCCGGTGAACACAGCGAGTACTGGCGCGACACGCGCGTCAGGAAGGCGTTCGCTCACATCCTCGACCTCGACGCTATTCGCCAACAGAAGGTTGGTGACTTCGGTACTGTCGACCGATACTTCAGCGGGATGTCGCCCGTCATGGAGAACTGGGTGTCCGACGGCTTCGTTGAGGGGAACCTCACCGAGTACGAACTCGACCACGACCGTGCGACCGAACTCCTTGAAGACGCTGGCTTCACGCAGGACGGCGACCAGTGGTACACACCCGACGGCGAGGAATTCGAGGCCACCTGGAGTGCGCCGTCGACGGTCCAGTGGCAGATCGACGGGATGGAGTACGCGGCGTCGAACCTCCAAGAGTTCGGCATCACCTCGACCGTCGAGGTCGTCGAGGGGACGACCTACTTCGGCTCGACGCTCGGCAACCTCGATTATGAACTCGCGCGCTCGATAGTCGGTCACGCGAACCCGATGTCCGGATGGGACCTCACCTGGCACCGCTACGACAGCGACGACGATCACGAAGATCCGTACGCGTGGTACGTCACGGAGCCCTATGGCGAGGGTGGCATTGAACTGCCGCCAATCGGCGAACCGGACGCCGCCCCGGAGATGGAAGTCGACCCCTACAGCTTGTACTGGGACGAGATGACTACTGCTGTCGATGACGAGACGATTGAGGAACTGAGCGAGACACTGTCCTGGGCGTTCAACCAGACGGTTCCGAAGATCGCGACGGGGACGAGTACCTACAGTTGGATGATGAGTACCCACTTCCGCTTCCCGGAAGACTTCGGTCAGGACCCGCTTGCCGGCCTGCACCCGTTCTGCTGGGACATTCCGCAGTTGGGGCTGATCGCGGCGAAGACAGAGGACGAGATCTAGTCGTTCCGGAATAACTTCCGGAATTGTATCACGTTTAGTCGAGAGAGGTTCCCGATTTCGGTTCGGACAACCGAAACTGGTATGTCTTTACGACATTTATCATGCACAATGGCATCGCACCCTAATCAATACGGTAACGATCTACCAAAAACCAACTAAAAACATGCACGAACGGAACAATACCAATGGCCTCTAAGGAATATATCTTAAAGCGCACATTTATGGCCATCGCGACGTTTTACGTCGTCATCACGCTGACGTTCGCTATGGTCCGTCTCATGCCGGGTGGTCCGATGGACTACCTCCGCGCACAGGCGGAGGCGGACGCCTCTATGGACCCCGATGCGGCCGCAGCGCAAGTCGAGTTGTACGCGACAATCAATCCAGAACAACCACTCTGGCAGCAGTACATCGATTACGTTGTCAGCCACTTACAGGGCGACATGGGGACATCGATGTGGTACCACGAACCCGTCGCGCAGATCATGGGGAACGCGATGCCCTGGACCGTTTTCGTCTCGATCATCTCGATGATCCTCATCTACATGATCGGGATCTCAATTGGGGCGTTCATGGCGTACGTTGAGGGAAGTCGATTTGACGTGTCGTGGTCGCTCGCGTCGATCTTCATCACGTCCGTCCCGTTCTACGTCGTGGCAATCGTCCTGTTATGGTACTTGGGGTACAACCAGAGCTGGTTCCCGACGAGTGGCCATTATGGGTCGGGCGTCACGCCGGGATTCAACTGGAATTTCATCAGTAGTGTGCTCCACCACGGGGCGATGCCGATCGCCTCCCTCGTCATCGCCGGCTTCGGTGGCGTCGCGCTCGCGATGCGCGGCAACGCCATACAGATCCTTGGAGAGGATTACCTGCGGGTGGCTCGCCTCCGAGCGTTGCCCCAGCGACGTATCGCGCTCCGTTACGTCGCAAGGAACGCGATCCTCCCGATGTACACCGGGATGATGATCTCGATCGGGTCGCTGTTCGGCAGCTCGATCATCCTTGAGCAAATCTTCCAGTATCCAGGGGTCGGGTACTTCATGTACAGGGCGATCAGCGCACGTGACTATCCACTGATGATGGGTACGTTCCTATTCATCACATTAGGCGTGATCATCGGCGTCTACCTTGCCGACCTCACGTACGGAAAGATCGATCCCCGGACGGGGAGTGGTGACCGTGAAACCTTCTGAGGACGACACCAGGACCGACGGCGGCACAGTACCGGGACGACAGTCCCAATCACCGTTCGAAATCGTTTCCGACGTCGAACAGACACGGACGGAGCGATATCGAATGTTGGTCGACGACTACTTCGTCGCTCCGGCGAAGATCCTTTGGAACGACTGGCGGGCGAGAGTCGGCTTCTTCATCACCCTTGGATTCATCTTCGTCGGTACTGTTGGCGTCTGGCTGGTCGAAGAACCGTACGCCGGACAAGCAGATACGGCCGAGGGGATCATCGGCGCGTTCGAATCGTGGGCCCATCCGCTGGGAACCGACGCTTTGGGACGCGACGTGTTCGGTCAACTCGTTCACGCGACGCCGGCCATGCTCGAGATGATGTTTGCCGGCGCTCTCTTTTCAGTGGCTATGTCGGTCACCTGGGGTGTCTCGTCCGGATACAAGGGCGGAAGCCTCGACCGTTTCATGATGAGCGTTGCCGACGTCGTCATGACGATTCCGGGTCTACCGCTCGTCGTCGTCCTCGCGGCTATCATCGAACCGACCAGCCCGTGGATGATCGGTGTTGTGATCGTCATAAACGGTTGGGCTGGCCGTGCACGTGGGCTTCGATCCGAGGTTCTCAAACTTCGCCACGAGTCCTATGTGGAAGCTTCACGCGTCCTCGGGATTTCCTCGCCGGCGATAATGGCGAAAGATATCCTGCCGAACATCATGCCGCTAATCGTCGTGAACTTCGTCGTCGCATCGAGAAACGTGATCATGGCTTCTGTTGGTCTGTACTTCCTTGGACTGCTTCCCTATACGGGATTCAACTGGGGCGTCATGCTGAACAACGCGTACGGTCAGGGCGGCGTATACACGCCGGAGTACTTCCACTGGTTCTACGCGCCGATGGTCGTGATCGTAATCCTGTCGCTGGGTCTGCTCTTGCTCGGACAGGGCCTTGACCGGATCTTCAACCCGCGCATCCGAGCGCGCCATTCGGTGACCAGTAAGAACAAAGGAAGCGACGCCGGTGACGGCGACGAGGACGAAAGCCCCGGCGTTGCCGAGCGACAACAGGGAGGTTTATAATCATGACGACGAGTAATCCGTCAATGACGACTGACGAAATCGACATCAGCGTCGACGATCCGATTATCTCAACTCGGAACACAAGCGTCACCTTCGACATGGAACGAGGTGAATCGCGCGTCCTCGACACGGTAAACCTCGACATCCAGCGGGACGAAATCCTCGGTATCGTCGGCGAGAGCGGTTCCGGGAAGTCCATGTTCGCCTCGGCATTGCTTGACGCGGTCGTCGAACCCGGGGTACTGACCGGCAAGATAGACTACTATCCGAGTTCCGGAGATTCTGTTAGTCTACTAGATCTGAGTCCGAAAGAACTCAACCGGTACCGCTGGTCAGAAATCTCGATGGTCTTCCAGGGCGCGATGAGTTCCTGGAACCCGACGATGACCATTCGCGGCCACTTTGAGGAAACGCTTGACGCCCACTATGCCAATTACGAGGAAGGGATGGCGCGTGCACGAGAACTCCTTTCCGACCTGTATCTCGATCCCGATCGAGTCATGGACTCGTATCCCCACGAACTCAGCGGCGGGATGAAACAGCGGACACTGATCGCTCTCAGCATGGTTCTAGAGCCCGAGGTACTGGTCATGGACGAACCAACGGCCGCGCTAGACCTGCTGATGCAGCGATCGATCCTCCAGTTGCTCAATGAGATTAAGGATAAGTACAGTTTTACCCTCATCTTTATTACGCACGACCTGCCGCTCGTGGCCGAACTCGCCGACCGGCTCGTCGTGATGTACGCCTTTGAATTCATCGAGGTCGGCCCGACCGAGGAGATTCTGCACAACGGTGCACACCCCTACACGCGAATGTTGTTGAACGCGACCCCGAACATGACGACGCCGATTGAAGAGATGCAGCCGGTAGAGGGGTCGGCACCCGACCCGGTCAACGTACCGCCCGGTTGTTCGTACAACCCGCGCTGTCCAATCGCGACTGAGGACTGTCGTCAGGTGGACCCGGAGTACCACCAGGTCCGGGCCGATCACCGGGTCAAGTGCTTACACTGGGAGCAGTCCGAAGAAGCAATCCCGTACACGATCGGCCTCAGTTCCAGAGGTGATGACGAATGAGTGTAAACCGTGAAGATCGTGACGTCGTTGTCTCGCTCGAGGATGTCGAGGTCCACTTCGACGACGCGAGCAGCGATGGCCTGTTCAATTTCTTTGGCGAACCGGATAAGGTGAAAGCAGTTGACGGGGTTTCGCTCGATATCTACGAAAACGAGGTGATCGCACTCGTCGGGGAGAGCGGTTGCGGCAAAACGACGCTCGGTAAAACCGCGATCGGCCTTCAAGAACCGACGGGTGGGAGCGTCAAGTACCGGGGACAGAACATTCAGGACGCAAAGTATGGACGCGGCGAAATTGACATCGCGTTCCGTGACATCCGTCGCGCGTTGCAGATCGTTCACCAGGATCCCGGGAGCTCCTTGAACCCCAACAGAAAGATCATCACAATCCTGCAATCGCCGCTCAAGAAATGGTACCAGCACCTCTCGAAACCCGACCGGATCGCCAGAATCCTCGGACTCCTCGAGCGGGTCGGGATGAGTCCTCCCGACGACTACGCCTACCGGTACCCACACCAGCTTTCAGGTGGAGAAAAGCAGCGCGTTGCACTGATTCGCGCGCTGTTGATGAACCCGGAACTCATCCTCGCCGACGAGGCGATTTCGGCGCTGGACGTTTCGCTACGCATCGAGATGATGGATCTCCTCCACGAGCTTCAGGAGATCTTCGACACGTCGTTTCTCTTTATCTCCCACGACTTCTCGAACGCCAGGTACATCACCGAGAAGGTGGGTGGTCGGATCGGCGTAATGTATCTCGGTGAACTCGTGGAAATTGGGACTGCCGAAGAGATCACGAGAAATCCCCAGCACCCCTATACGAAGGCGCTCGTGTGGGCGACACCCGACTTCGAGACCATGGATCGAACCGACGAAATGCCGATCCGGAAGATCGACATTCCGGACCCGGTCAATCCCCCGAGTGGGTGTCGGTTCCACACGCGCTGTCCCGACGCGCACGAAGTCTGCAGTCAACAGACGCCCGAGAACTTCGACGTTAGCGATACCCAGGAAGTGCGCTGTTTCAGGGCCCTCGATGAACACGAATACTGGAATAGCTCTCCAATCACTGACGAGGAGCAAGCCGTTCCCGACGCGTCGGGAGAATCATTGAACGAAACCGCCACGAGCGACTGATCGTCCCGACCGCGAAAAGAACAGGTTTATTTCGAGCTGTTGACCATCCTAGAACGATGCCGAAACCGTCCAAATCGACTCGGTTCTGGGAAACCGTCTGCGCAGGATTGCCCATATGGATGATCATGTTCGGTATGTGTATCGTGTTTCTGGTATTCATGCTTCTATCGCTATACGTTGCCGAACCGGAAGCCGGAGCGTTCGAGATGATCGTTATCAATATTGTTCTCATTTGTATCCTGCTCGCGGTCCTAGGAACAACGATTCGGAAGTGCCGTGGCGGTGATTTCTAGACCACCAGTCTGTAACCCAGTTCTTCTCGTTCTTTGGACGCATGTTCGTTCCGTAATGCTCTGTGAACCGCTGACGGATAGACCACCATCAGCGGAAGTAATCAAACGGTGTCTCTCGACGTAGTGCGTTCCTCCTCATCGATCGACTTTGACACGGAAGGGCGTACCGTCTAGAAGGTTCTCCGTTATCGAGTCGGATGCACAACCGGTCTACTATCGACTGAACAGGTTGGATCGCCCCGGGCACGTCGTCAACCCTGACGGGTTCACGACTGACAGGCTAATATCTCATGACCCGTTATACCGGTCGGCTCAGGGCGTACGACAACCGATTCGCAGTCTTTCCCTGGTGAGTAATCGTTACCTATTTCATTGCCGTGGCTAATTCGGCATAGCATGAACGTTGGATTACAATTGTACACCGTTCGTGAACTCAACGAACCGTACGTCGAACGACTCCGGCGTGCCGCTCTTGCCGGGTACGCAGGAGTAGAACTTGGGGCCTCGGCCAATCCCGACGAACTCTCCGAACCGCTTGACGAGCATGGACTCGACGTCTCGAGCGTGGGAATCGCTCGAGATGATCTTTGGCAGGATAACTTTGAGGCGTACGTCGCCACGTGTGATCGGTTTGGCTGTACGGACCTTCGAATGGGCCTCGGTGAAGAACACTTCACGGACGAAGAGACACTGCTCGAGACCGCCCATCACCTCGACGAGTGGGCTGACCGGGCGGCCGAACACGGCCTCACCTTCCACTACCACAACCATGACTACGAATTCATCGACCTCGGCGACCGCACAGGGTACGACCTCCTCGTGGAGGCGACCGACGCCGTCAGGTTCGAACTGGACGTGGGGTGGGCCGGCGTTGCAGGCGCCGATCCGGAGGCGTTACTCGAGCGGATTGGTGACCGGGTCACCCACGTCCATATCAAGGATATGGAATTCGCCGAAGGTGAGTTCGTAACGTTCGGTGAGGGTGACCTCGACGTCGAAGCGGTGGTGGACGCAGCAACAGCGATCGGTACCGAGTGGCTGCTCTTCGAGAACGATTTTCCGATTGATCCCGTTGCCGAACCCTCACACGCGTCGATCGTGATCGATCAGTATACGGGCCACCTCTGTGATAGCGATCCCGAACAACCAGGGCTGGAATGACCGTAGTATTTAACGTACGGACAGTTGTCGTATCCTATGCCTTTCCGGTCCGACTGATCGAGATTCTGCTGAACGATGTCACACTCAACACCTCTGTTTGGGGTTCGACGCCAGCATCGTTTCATGCGTCGAAGCGCTCGCCTCTGAACCTTTCGAGCGTTTACCGATAGTATTACGAAGATCTGTTTCTTCCATACACTCATGTCCGAGCTAGCGATCGGTATAATCGGAACGGGAGATCCGAACGGTGACGGGACGGCAATGGCCTACGCGCACGCTGACGCCTACCGGCGTCACGACGGCTGCGAGGTCGTTGCCTGTGCGGATCTTGTTCGTTCAAACGCCGAACGGTTCGCCGGCGCGTACGACCTCAAGTCCGATCGCATCTACGAAGACTACATCGAGATGCTCGCTGAGGAGGACTTGGACATCGTCAGCGTGTGTACACCTGTTCCGACCCACGAGGAGATCGTTGTGTCATGTGCGACCACCGGACACGTCCAAGGGATCCACTGCGAGAAACCGATGGCTGACACGTGGGGCGGTGCACTCAAAATGGCCACAGCGTGTCGAGACCACGACGTGCAACTCACATTCAACCACCAACGGCGGTTCGGACTCCCCTGGCGTCGAGCGAAGGAACTCCTCGACGCCGGCGAGATCGGGAACCTCGAGCGCCTCGAGACGTCACCGGGGCCGCTACTGGACTCGGGAACGCATCGAATTGATTGCTGCCACTTCTTCGCTGACGACAGTGACGTTGAATGGGTCATGGGCGGGATAGATTACCGGACGGAAAACGTTCGGTTCGGGGCGCACAACGAGAATCAGGCAATCGGGATATGGGAGTACGACAATGGCGTCTTCGGACTCGCGATCAGCGATCAGAGCGGCGTCGGTCGCGGAGCAGTTGACTGTTTCACCCGTCTGATCGGGTCGGACGGCATCATCGAAGTCGGTCGCCACAACGACGACCCGCTACGGCTGCACGCCTACGACAGCCCGGGCTGGGAGACGATCGATTGCGGTGGCGAAGGAGTGAACGAAGCGGTCAATATCGATCGCGCGATCGCGGCCGTCGTCACCGGACTTGAGGACGGTAGCGAACCGGAGATCGGGGCGACGAACGCGCTTAGCGTCACCGAAGTGATCTACGGCCTGTGGGAATCTGCGAGACGACGCGGTCGCGTGAACTTCCCGCTCGAAATCGACGACAATCCACTCGAGTCGATGATCAATGCCGGCAAGCTTTCGCCATCGTCCCCCGATTAAAATTTTGACCAATTATGATTCCCGATGCGGCCGCGCAGCGTCGTGCGGTCGTATCAGTCCGCAGTTCCAACTGGCGGTACGACACCACCGATTCGTTGGTTCGGTGCGGCCATTACGTCCAAAGGCACTGCTCGTGTGAGCGGCCAATCGGGAACCGGTGAACTGACGGCGGGTCCACGATTCGAACGTCAGTCCCCATCTACGATGATCGTCGCCTCCATGTCCCCGCCGTGTTGACTGCAGTACACGACGTACTCACCGGGAACGTCGAACGTGTGGGACACCGTATGACCCTCGTTATGATTGGTCGGTGACCGCGACCAGTCTGAATCCTCAGGTTGTTGTCGGATCATGAGCGTGTGGCCGTCGCTGTCCCAAACGAATTCGACAGTCGTTCCCGCGGTGATCTCGGTTTCTTCGGGCTCGAACCGGGTACTCCCATCAGCACCGACAAGTATCTCCTCTTCTCCTCCGTTTGTAGGCTGACCGCCTTCGGTTCCGCCGCAACCGGCTATAATCGTTACTGCCGATACTCCAGTCAGTTCCAGAAACTTTCGTCGTGTGTTAGCACCCATCATATTCTCAAATTACATCATTCTATATTAGTTTATTGGAATGCTGGCTTCACGGAGACGATGTGAACGGAGACGGATCATTACCATCCCAACCGAAACGCATACTATTACTACAATCGTTCTCCTAGACGAGTAATGGCAGGATTAGTTACGCTCGATCTCGACGGTACGCTCGTCGATTCGGGAGGCGGCTTTCGGTACCTTCACGAGCAGTTCGGCACGCGAGACGATCACGAGCGCCTTGGCGCGGCGTATCGGCGAAACGAACTCGACTGGACGACCTACTGCGACGAGACCGGTCGGTGCTGGCGCGACCGCGGAATAACCAGGGACGACGTGGCAACTGCAGTTGACAACGTCGCGGTCGTCGATGGTGCGGACGCGCTCCTCGAGTACCTCGAGTCCGCCGGTTTCCGGTACGGGATCGTCAGTAGCGGTATCGGCAACCTGGCCGATCGATTCGATTGCTACGAGCCGTCGTTCGTCGTCTCGAATGAGATTATCTTCGATACGGACGGAGTCGTATCTACGATCGAGAGTCTGGAGGGGATTCGCTGCAAGGACGACCTCCTCCGCGATCGCTGTGCCACGTACGATGTCAATCTGGCGGACGTAGTACACGTCGGCGACTCCTACACCGATGCCGAGGCGTTCGATGTCGCGGGTACGGGTCTGCTGGTTCACCCCGATCCGGACGATGACCTTGCAGCCCACGCCGACGTTGTTTTCGAGGATGGCGATCTTCGAGCGGTTGTTTCGTATCTTCGCAAGCACGCGTGATGCCCCGGTCATATTCGTGTACAGCAGCGGTCGCGTACGTTTGTGACGCCGCGGAGGAATAGACAGATGGCCAACGGTGTGAGACCGTCTCCAGACGAGTCTCAACGGGTCGTCTCTCCAAACCGCCGATCAGCCGACCCGCACTGGACCGAACCCCGATGAACGTTCATATTTTGAATATATTCGTTGATTGTTGCTCAACTAAACGATCGACCTCGGCTACGAGGGCATCGAACCAATGGGACGTGAACCACACCGTCCGTCGAACACCGCACCAGTTCGGGACGATGAGATCAAAAGTCGCCTCGACGAACGATGACTTGAGGTCCCCTGTCTGGCGCCGTATACCGGTGGGTACGTCGACCCGTTCGACGACGAGAGCGACGTCGACACGCACAACGTTCGGGAGACTGCGAACTGCCGATCGACGCGGAAGTTACATTGGTCACGTGCAATAACCACGATCACTCCCGACTCACCCGTTCCCCTTTCGCGACGAACCCGACGTCCGACCACGGATCCAGTGTCGGCCCGACACCCGCCGTTATGATCCGAGACACCGCAACACCGAAAGTGGTGTACGCCGTTGGCCAGGACATGGCCGACACCGGAACCGGACGAGTCACGACCGTCGTGGACGAGCGAATGGACCAGTACACGGAGGCGCTGTTTTCGCTCCTCCGCCAGCCGAGCGTCTCGACGACAGGCGAGGGAATGGACGTTGCCGCCGAGCTGGTCGCCGAAACCCTCGAGCGGTTCGGGCTGACGACCTGCCTGCTCGAGACCGAGCGGTATCCAATCGTGTATGCCGAACGCGAGCCAACGAGCGTTAGTTCGGGTACGGACGCGGAGACGAACGCACCGACGATCTTGTTCTACGGACACTACGACATCCAACCGCCGGGCGACCTCGAGGAGTGGCAGTCGCCGCCGTTCAAACCAACCGTCCGCGACGGGCGTATTTACGCGCGCGGCGCCGGAGACAACAAGGGGCAATTCCTGTGTCACGCCTGCGCCGTCGACGCGCTCGTCTCCGCGGACGCGTTCCCGGACGCGACGGTGAAACTCCTGATCGAAGGCGACGAGGAGAGCGGAAGCCACGGCCTTCGCGAGTACCTCGAGGGACCGGCCGAGGAGATCGCCGACGCCGACGTGGTGGTCGTCGCCGACGGGCCGCGCCACGCGATTGCGGTGGCCGAGACCTGCGGAACGGACGACGGTGCGAGTACGAACACCGCCGACCTGAATGAGGGTCCGCACCGACGGGGCAAACCGACGATCATTTACGGAAACCGCGGGCTCCTCTCGTTCGAACTCGACCACCGAACGGCGAACACGGACCTGCACTCCGGCAACTTCGGTGGTCCGGTTCCTGCCGCCACGAACGAACTCGTCGAGGCGCTGGCCTCGATGCGAGATGGTGCCGAGATTACCGTCGACGGATTCCACGACGGGATCGAGATCACTGCGGCCCATCGCGAATTGGTCGAGGCGATTCCCGATGACGCGACGGCCGTCGCCGACGAACTCGAACTCTCGCATCTGGCCACGGACGAACCGTACTATGAACGACTACTTCTCGAGCCGACAATGACAATCAACGGCCTCTCCGGCGGCTACCAGGGTGGTGGCATGAAGACGGTGCTTCCCTCGGCTGCGAGTGCGAAACTCGACTGTCGGTTGCTCCCCGGTCAGGACCCCGATTCGATCCTGGAGACGATCGAGGCCCATCTCGAGGGGGTGAACCCAAACATCGACGTCACCAAGCACAGCTCGTTCCCGCCGATGAAGACGCCGGTGGAGACGCCAGCGGCGGAATCCGTCGCCCGAGCGCTCGAGGCCGTGTGGGACGAGGAGTCGATCGAGTTGCCCCTCTTGGGCGGTAGTCTCCCGGCCGCGTACTTTCGGTCCGTCGAGTCACTCGCGGACGTGCCGATCCTGATCGTACCGTACGCGAACCACGATCAGGGCAATCACTCTCCGAACGAGAATCTGACGGTTCGTTGCTTCGAGAACGGGATCCAGACGAGTGCTCGACTCGTCCTCGAGACGGCCAACGCGCTCTGACACGTCACGGCCGATCCGATCGATAGCTGGGGCCGTCGGCCCCCCAACTACCGTTATCTATATTGCAATCAACGGTCGTAGGTACACAGGAGTCAAAATGACGGTACAAACTACCCGGGGGATGAGTGTGCGATGAGTGACGAACTCGCGATCACCGGTGGCTCGAAGGCGGTCACCGCCGAGGACGACGACGTCTTCTCGTGGCCGGTCGTCACCGAGGAGGACGAGGAAGCGGCCATCGAGGTTCTCCGAGCGGGGACGATGTCGGACACCGGAATCACAAAGCAATTCGAGGACGAGTACGCCGACTGGCAAGGCACGGACTACGCCCTCGGATTCAGTTCCGGGACGGCGTCCCTGCTGGGCGCGATGTACGGCGTCGGAATCGGCGTCGGGGACGAAGTGATCGGTCCCAGCGTCACCTACTGGGCGGCCGTGCTCCCCTGCATGTCTCTGGGCGCGACGCCAGTGTTCGCCGACATCGAACCGGAATCCCTTTGCCTCGACCCCGAAAGCTTCGAGGAGCGCATCAGCGAGTACACCAAGGCCGTCGTCGTCGTCCACAACTACGGCCACCCCGGTGATATGGACGAGATCGTCAAGATCGCCCGCAAGCACGATATCGCGGTGATCGAGGACGTTTCTCACGCCCACGGTGGCCGCTACAAGGGACGGAAACTGGGGACGATCGGCGACGTCGCCGCGATGTCGCTGATGAGCCGCAAGTCCTTTGCCATCGGCGAAGGCGGCATGCTGGTCACCGACGATCGCGAAATCTACGAGCGGGCCGTGGCGTTCGGCCACTACTCGCGCCACAGTGAGGATCTCAAGCGAGACGAACTCGCCGAGTTTGGCGGGTTGCCCTTCGGCGGACAGAAACACCGTATGCACCAGATCAGTGCCGCGGTCGGCCGCGTGCAACTGAGACACTACGACGAGCGTATGGCGGAGATTCAAAAGGCGATGAGTTACTTCTGGGAACTGCTTGAAGACGTACCGGGAATCTCAATCCACCATCCAGACCACGAGGACAGTACCATGGGCGGTTGGTACTCACCGAAGGGGCTGTACGACTCCGCAGAACTCGACGGACTGTCGGTCGAGCGCTTCGCCGAGGCGGTGCAGGCCGAAGGTTCTACCTGTTTTCCGGGGTGTAACTTCGCACTGCACACGCACGCGCTCCTCCAGGAGGCCGACGTGTACGGGCACGGGGAACCGACCCGAATCGCGAACGCACATCGCGACGTCCGCGAGGAGGAAGGAGACCTCCCGGTCGCTGAAGGGATCCAGGAGCATTGTTTCACCACCCCGTGGTTCAAGCACTACGAACCGGACGTCATCGAACAGCACGCCGACGCCTATCGAAAAGTGGTCGAACACCACAAAGAACTCCTTGACACCGACGCCGAATCTAAGGCGTCCATGCAAACCACCGACTGAACCCATCGGCGCTCCGTTGGTCTCCTGCAATCGCCACGGTCCCCCCGTGGGTGGGCCGGTACAGGGTTCCAACACGACCGGCGAACTATCCGCTCGCCGAATGCGTCCATGGCGCATTGGATTGAGTTGTTCCGTGGTAACCGATCAGAACCCCAGTGACCGACATATTTATGTATTATCTTACCTCTCTTTAAGAAGAGTTGAATACTCACGAGTAAGCTATGAAAACGGAAAAAGCGGTACCACAACCTGTCTCGAGCGAAGAGCAACTAGAAGACCTCTTATCGGAGCCGTATCCCGACGATGTCGAATTCGCGCGACAACTTGAAGGAGACATCATCGTCCTCGGCGCTGGTGGAAAGATGGGTCCAACCCTGATCAGGCGAATTCTTCGGGCGAACGAGGAGGCGGACGCCGACACGACGGTGTACGCCGTCTCCCGATATACAGACGACGGGCTGGAGGAAAAACTTCAGTCGTGGGGTGCGGAAACTATCAAGGCCGACCTTCTGGAGGAGGGTGCCCTCGAGTCTCTACCAGACTGCGAGAACGTCATCTACTTGGTCGGCATGAAGTTCGGATCGTCCGGCCAGGAGCCGTTGACCTGGGCGATCAACTCCTATCTCCCTGGACGGGTGGCCAGTCGGTACAGCGACTCACGGATCTCCGCGCTGTCGACCGGGAACGTCTATCCGCCCGTCTCTCCGGAGACCGAGGGCTGCACGGAAACGGACGAAGTTGGACCGGTCGGTGAGTACGCCCAGTCGTGTTTGGGTCGCGAGCGGGTGTTCCAGCACTTTTCGAAGGCCAACGAGACGTCGACGTGTTTACTTCGCTTGAACTACGCCGCCGAAGCACGGTACGGCGTCCTGCTTGATCTTGCCAAACGAGTGTACGCGGGTGATCCGGTTCCCCTGGAGATGGGCTACGTTAACGTGATCTGGCAGGGCGACGCCAACTCCATCTGTTTCCGATCACTCCAGTTGGCCGACTCACCTGCAGACATCCTGAACGTTACGGGCCCAAACGTCCTCTCCGTCCGCGATCTCGCCGAACGATTCGCCGAGGAGTTTGACTGCGACGTGACCTTCCAGGGCGAAGAGAAGGAGACGGCGTTGCTCAACGACGCCAGCCGGTGTCACGAAATCTTCGGGGAGCCCAAGGTCCCGATCAACGAACTCGTCAAACTCGTCGCCTCGTGGGTTGAACAGGACGGAATCACTTGGGGAAAACCCACGAAATTCCACGTCCGAGACGGAGAGTTCTGACCAGGTTGGAGACGAAGTAGAACACCATCCTGAACCCGATACCGGGAACAGTCCCCGATCAAATTGGAATCCATCGCATGTTCGTTCATCACTACCCAAACTACGGCACCGGGATCATGATGATCGACGATACTGGAACCATCGTAATGTGTTAGTAAATAGCATTCTTGCCCGGAATAGTTGCGGAAATTTGTTTAGAGGCCGTTTTATTCGATTCGAACGCACTCAGTTTGTGCCACAGGTAGTCTGCGAACAAACCGAACTGCACACCCCGAACCATAGATTATTTTACTCTTACAAGAAGATTATAACTGAGACACTAGTGGTCAGGGATCGACGTCTTCCGGAAACGTCGGTGGGAGCGGCTTCGGTCGATCAATATCGCTCTCGAGATCAACGTGTTCGCCCGTTTCGGACGAGGTGCGGATTCCCTCGAGTATTTCGAGAACGTGAGCAGCGACTGCCGAATTCGTTCGGTGGTTCCAATCACCTTGGATTGCGCGAGCCAAGTCGGCGACGCCGGCCCCGCGGCCGTCGGTGTAGCGGTGGGTGAGCGGTATCTCCTCAAACATCTCGTCACCAGCTTCCCGCACGGCAACCGGACCCTTGAATTGGTTAGGATCGGGTAATTTGAGCGTCCCTTCGGTACCGTAGATTTCGAACGTTGGTGCGGGAAGCGACGATCCCCCTGGGACGTCGAAACTTGTTAGAACGGAGGCGATCGGTCCGTCGGCGAAGTCAATGATGCCTGTTTCGTGAGTCGGGACTTCGACGTCGATCGCCTCACCATTTCGAGGTTCACTCGTGATTGTCCGTTCATCGAACGCTCGCGCCACCGACCCCGTTACTCTGCTCGCGGACCCGAACACGGAAACAAGGGCAGTGACGTAGTAAGGGCCCATGTCGAACAGCGGTCCCCCACCCTCGCGGTAGAATAAGTCCGGGTTGGGGTGCCAGCTCTCGGGTCCTCCGGAAACCAAGACAGCCGTTGCGCCGACGGGGTCACCGATTCGTCCGGACTCGACGACTGATCTGCAAGTTTGCAACCCAGCGCCTAAGACCGTATCAGGCGCTGTACCGACGAACACACCATTGGCTTTAGCAGCCTTGAGGATCGCTTCGGCGTCGCCCGTGGTTACGGCCAGGGGTTTCTCGACGTACACGTGTTTGCCGGCGTCAAGCAGGTCGAGACAGGTTTCGGCGTGGACGGATGGGGGCGTCAGGTTGATCACAATATCAATTGCCTCATCGGTGAGCAGGTCAACGGGATCGTACACGGCGATGTCGTATTGTTTGGCAGTTTCCTTGGCCCGCTCTGAATCGATGTCCGCACAGCCGACGATATCGTAGCTGTCAAATCGGTCATCCGCTTCGAGATACGCTCCACTGATTGTACCACAACCGAGTACAGCGGCAGTTGCTGATTCCATGTGTCCGCTACTCGAGGCCGGTTTGATAACGATTTGGGTGTTTCCTATTGGTGTTCGGTAGAGGCCTCACCTCCGTTCAGTAGGTTTGGCAAATCGGTTGTCCAAGGTAAGTTGTGATCTCTCTGGTTGATGTCCTTCACAACGCATCAGTTCAGGAAGATTCGATGGTGGATGCCCGAGTGCAATATCCAAATCAGAAAGAACTGACTGGTCGACGACCTTCGGTAGGTTCCTTAGCGCTTTACTGAATGCCCGATGTGTGAATCGATCCCCTCAAATATGCCTAATAGGGCTCTGCTGACCTGTAATGTCACCAGAGCTGATGTCACAAGCGGCTCTACAATTGCTGGATAGCTCGTCTTGAACTTCACCAACCCGTACCGTGATTTCTTCGGCGGTCGGGGCGGATACCCCGACCCTTGTGTTTTGCCTCATACCCATGATCGGAGCCTCGCGAAAGCGGCGTTCACGAGGCCCTCAAGACGGTCGAGAACGATCTAAGACACACCGGAAGGAGAGATGAGAACGACGCCTGGTCACGGAGGGTAATACTTGATTTGACCGCTATCGGTGACAAATCACTGACTTCAACCGGATGAAACTGTAGACTACCGGCGCCATGATGTCTGATCTTTGATTTCTCGCTCGCAGATGAGTGTCGCAACTTATGGGTAAGAGACATCCCTTGAGGTCGGGATTATTGACTACCTGAAACGCTTCGGGGTCAAGTCGGAGGCACTAGACTTGCTCCGCCTGTAGCGGTAGTATGTGTCAGTGTTCTCGGTGCGGCCACCGACATTCCGAAACTACGCCCTGTCAACCGATTGTTTGGGACTCTGGCACTGCATGAAGCTATTGAGGCGGCTGGATTCGGGTATAGTTGCCACGAATATCACCATCTCGTTCTTGCACGTTAATTTGAACAGTGCCATGATGGCTGTCTACGAAGCCAATTTCATAGGGGGTACGTTTTTCCGTGTACACGAGAACCATTCGGCATGGACGAGCTGAACGTTACGAAACACGATGGGATCATGCTGTTTTATAACTTCGCCGTTGTCTTCACCGCCGGATACGCTGTTTCAAACATCGGCATTCACGATAGGTGGTCGCTGTTCGCGTGGTCGCTTCTGATTGCGCTCGTCTGGACCATCTACTTCAAAATCGGGATGATCCATCGGTTCACCGATCATCCCGCACTTCGAACCGACGATGACGAGGACCAGGACCAAGACACCGCTATCGGCGATCGCTTCCAACGGAGTGGGTGAGTACGAGAGGACGACCTGCTAATCGACGACTGTGAATCGGATCCTCGGATTGTCGATGTTGATTCCCGTGGCAAGAGCAGATCCGTCTCGGGCAAACCTAAACGGCTACACATAATGCCTGTTGTGATTATTCACTGCTACAACATCTCCGGAACGAACGCATAACCTGTTCGGCGCGCCACCTTTAAGCGGCATTGTTCAGATAAGGCGATTCCAACAGTATGCATAGCTCTGCAGCCAGTTTTCAGCAATTTCTGCTTCGGCGTTTCTGAAGCAGTTGCCGAACTGGTTGGTTCGGCGTTTGATCTCCTGGAAGAGACGTTCGACGGCGTTTCTCAGCCCGTGTCGTTCGTAGCGAAATCGGAAGCCTTGGCGGTGTAAAGCGGCGTGGAGCCACGGACCGGAATCGACGAGAAACACGGCGTCCTCAACGTCGTGTTTCTCGGACAGCTCCGCGAGGAAGATGCCGGTGACGGCCGTATTTCGCGTCGGAAACAGCCTGACGTGGAGGAATTCGTTGGTTGCGGGATCGACCGCCGCGTACAGCCAGTAGCGCTGATCGGTGAGCTGGATCACGGTCTCGTCGATGGCGACGTGATCCGGTGATTTGCCGGCTGTGGGCTGTAATTGTGCCTTCTGGACCCAGTTGTGGACGGTCGAGCGAGCGCGCTCGACACCGAAATTCTCCAGGACCGAGACAGTATCCGAGAGCGACAAGCCACGCAGATGCAACTGGATACTGAGTCGCATCAGTTCGCGCGGTGTCGCTTCTCGCTCCACAAACCCTAACTGGACGCCTGCGCTAGAGCCAGTGAGGCGGTCGGTTTTGGCCATACACCAGAAACCGCCACCGCCTCACTCCTTCAATCTCTTATCTGAACAGCGCCCCTTTAAGCTATGAAAACAATTATTAGGATACGGCGGATTTGAATGGTATGGCGATGGAATCTGAATCGGAACAGCCTTCAATCTCTGTACAGGTTGGTGACCTGATTAACGATTACGCAATCGTGGTGTACCCGCTCTTGCTCGGAATCTCGCTCATCGGTGTTGGCGGCATTTTCGAACTGATCGGTAGCGGTGTTAACGCGGGAGTTGCCGCAGCAACCGGTCTCATCATCTGTGCGCTCACCCTCGTTGTATACGTCCTGTTTTGGCTCGTCGGTCGACTGAGCTACTAGACTTCGATCCTCGATCCCATTGTTCTTGGGTAATTTTTCGCTTGGTTGTGGAATCGTCCACCTGTGCGTAGTTACATGTCCGGTAACGAGACTGGAGCAGGTGTTCCAGGGTGAAACCGGTTTGATAGCGTGATCGTTGTGACGCTCGCACCAGCGCCTGCCGTTCAACAGAACTCGTGAACCGACTTCGGAATCCAGGGGGACTTCCAGACGCGCTCGCGTTGTTTCTCCGTCGGCGGCCAACTACCCTCCAGTAACGGATCGTCGGTCTCAGCCATCCACTCGTCAACGCGTCCGCGACACGACTCAAGTACCTCACGATGTGCGGGATCGTCCGCCAGGTTCTCGGTTTCGTGCGGATCGGCGACCAAGTCGTAGAGTTCTTCCTCGGGCCGTTGTTCGGCGTAGAACTCGTCACGCACTTCAAGGCCGGCCTGACTCGAGAACAGTGGTGCCGGAATGTAAACCAGCGGCAGGTCTCCGAAATTTCGGACGTACTTGTACTGATCAGACCGGACGGCGCGCATCGGGTTGTACTTGCTGTGCCAGGTAAACTCCAGGAAGATGCCGTCTCGAGGATCGTACGCCGTCGGGTCGTCCGTGAGCAACGGCGCAAAGCTACGGCCGTCGAGTCCCTCGGGAACGGACTCGCCGAGAAACTCGAGTATCGTCGGCCTGAGGTCCACGCCGCTGCAGAGGGCGTCGCAAACGACGCCCTCGGGAAGCCGGTCCGGCCAGTAAAAGAGCAAGGCGGTCTCGACGCCTAGATCGTAGCAGGTTCCCATCGCCCGGGGGAACCCGATGCCGTGGTCGGTCGTGAAAATCACGAGCGTGTCGTCGGCGTGGGCGGACGCCTCAAGCGCGTCCAGAATCGTGCCGACCGCGTCGTCGATCGCTCGCACCATACCGTGGAAGTCCGCGAGGTCCTCGCGAATTCCCTTACGATCCGGGAGGTATTGGAGCGGCTCGACATCGTCCGGGTCGTCGCTCTCGTATCTGGGGAGGTCGAACGTCCAGCCGCAGTCAAGACAACGGTCGACGAGCGGTTCGCGGTGGACCTCTGAGAACCCGACAGATACGAAAAAGGGTGATCCGTCCGCATCGGCGTCCGAGAGGAACTCGCCGACCAGGTCGGCGACGTCGCTCGCCGGTTCATCGACGTTGAACTCATGGGTGGACCCGGCGACGTGGTCGAATCCGAGTCGGGATGGGTCCTCGGCGACGTGCTGGAGGCCGAAGAGGTGGGTCTCGTACCCGACATTGTTCAGGTCGTCGATGAGGGTCCGCTCGTCCTCGTTCAGTGACCAGCCGAGGTGAGCGAGTCCGACCAATCCGTTGTTGTGCGGGTACCGCCCGGTCCACATGCTTCCGCGCGCCGGCGAGCAGTGGGACGCGGTACAGAAGTACGAATCGAACCGGACGCCCGCGTCGGCGAGCGAATCAATACGCGGGGTCTCCACGGACCGGCCGTAACAGCCGAGGTACCGACCCAAGTTGTGTGGGTGGACGAAGATAAGGTTCGGAAGATCACTTGATTGGTGTGGGATTGACATGCACAGTATATGTTGGGCAACGATAATGAGTGTTCTGAAAGCGAGTACCTGATCACGGCAGTCCAGGACGAATGCAAATCTATTCATTTTTGAATTACTGTATAATAGTGGGGCTAACCGAAATATATACGATGTTGGGGTAACCACTCATGGACAATGCTTACGAGACTGGTGACCGACCCTCGCGCGTTCACCGAACGTCAGTCGAAGTATCCGGGGCTCCGAACCCAGGGTATTATTGCCGCAATCGTCGGACTCGCCTTCGGGCTGCAACACTTCGGCAACTACCTGATACTAGATGCCGAAATTGAACACGTAGGTCAAGCTATATGGGTGTTCTCGACGATCGAACTTGTCGTACCGTTTCTCCTGTGGCTGTTCGGGAGTATCGGCATGTACTATGCTTCTCGCCACTTCGGCGGTTACTTCTCGATCGGGCTGGTGTTCAGGCTCTTTGGCTGGGGGTTGGCACCACTAATCGCCGGTGGACTCATTCAGAGTCTCGGACGATTGTACGCACTCAACAACGCCGAGCCGCCGATGGAACCGCGCTTCTCCGCGATCCAGTACTACCTCGAGACGTACGGCGACTACACCGCACAAATCCTCACGGACCCGGTTTACATCGTGGCGTCGATTGCAGCTGTGCCGTTCCTGCTGTACAGCGCGTACATCTGGGCAGTTACCGTCGAACATATCGGCGACCTTGAGATGCGCGACGCGTTTATGGTCAGCGCAGTTCCGACCGTTTTTGGTCTAATTTGGATCTTCTCACCCTGGATCCTCTAACGGGATCGATTACAGTTCCGATTTTCGCGAAGCGATACTATCACCTCTCAGAGCCAATCGAGCTCGATTGCCGATCAATGACCAAGGCGGATCGAACGGCGAATGGGGAGGGAACCGCTAAACAGGAATAGCGGCCGCTTGAGTTTTGGCGTGCTATCCAGTCATTGGGTCGTGAAATCGCCGGCCAACACGTCTGGGTGCGCGTCCTCAGTGAGTCCCCGTTCGAAGGCGTCGAGTCGCTCCCCGTAGTTTTCCCATCAAGTATAGAACTCCCGCTGTTGCTTGGTAACCCAAGCGCTTTCAGGGCCCGTCCCATTCGTCGAGATCTAACTTCTCACCCCACAACAGGGGTTCGCCTGCAGGCGCGGGCCTAGTAGCGGTCCTATTTCTGGATCTAGTAGCACTCGTTAAACCCCACAAGCCCGTCCCAGGGCACGTGTGTATCTTCCAAAGCCTGTGTAATAGCGACTCTCTAAGAGGCTATCAATCCGGGTTCGTGTCTGCCGGTCACCGTTTCGGTCGACGCTGTTCGGGTGCGGGTATTGTGGTCCGAAAATAGGTTCAGTACTTCACAAAGCAACTTGACGACGCCGAGTTACTCGTGAGAGCGTCTGCTAAATAGTAAGAAACTAGGAGGGATGTCTGCTTGCCGATGGTGTGTTCAATCCCACGCAAGCAGACGGTTCGATCCACGAAGACCAGGTTCTTAACTTCATCGTCAACACGATTGACGAGGAAGTTGAGCTTGATTTCGCTCCCAACGCTGAAACGTCGTCTGAAGATGTTCACGAGGTCCTCGTCGGCGCATGCGCCGACGGGACCTCGGTTTCGACCCTCTGCGAGAAGAGCGAAGATTCACCCCACCACAACACGGTTCTCTACCACCTCCGCGAGAAGTTCGACCTGGAGTCGGTTGAGCGAATTGGCAATACGCTGCTTCAGAAGGACGTTCTTGACGTGCTTCCCGAGCAGGTGGAGGTCTGTGCGGACCTCCACCTGCGGCCTTACTACGGTGACGAGGACGAGACGGACGGCCTCTATCATTCGGAAGCGAAACGTGGAACCACCGCGTTCCACGCGTACGCCACACTCTACGCGCGTGTGACAAACAAGCGGTTCACGCTGGCAGTGCGCCGTCTCGAAGACGGCGACACTGCCAGCAGCGTCCTCGCGGAGTTTCTCGGTGTGCTTGACGGATTTGACTTCAGCGTCAAGGCCGTCTATCTCGATCGTGAATTCTACGACAGCAAGTGTCTCACGTTGCTTCAGGCGCACAATCACGCCTACGTGATGCCGATCGTCCGCTGGGGAAAGACGATCAAGCAGGAACTCTCCGAAGGCTGGAGTCGTGTTATCCAACATGATCTGACGGCGAAACTCGACGGTCAC
>LKMJ01000594.1_pt1 | contig 28554 bp, 28 predicted proteins | sample 643391 | NCBI WGS metagenome assembly LKMJ01 (sample SAMN04112250, study PRJNA286221) | soda lake metagenome | biome: soda lake; feature: Kulunda Steppe; material: water; isolation source: sample PL-Br10 brine of Picturesque Lake | place: Russia: Kulunda steppe | collected 2010-07 | reverse complement strand
CGCCATGCCGATGGAAAACAGCAGGGCGCTGAGTATCAGATAATCTGAAAGCGCTAACATTTATGCCCCGGTTTTAAGAGTCTTTTTTTCTATCGCTCGGCATTCGCACCATGCGTAGCCGGTCTTCTTTTTTGGTGCGCACCTGGGCCGAGATGTCCTGATGCTTGGTGCCACCACGGCGACGATGGGTCAGCATGATAGCCGCGATAATCGCCAGTAGCAGCACCATGGCTGCCAGCTCGAAGGGATAGACATAAACCGTGTACATCACGTTGCCGAGCATGCGGATGTTGTTGGTTTCTCCATCCGCCGCCGCCGTGGCCTCGGCCGTCATGGCGGACAGGTCTACCTCTGCCGAGCCCAGCACCAGCAGCATCTGCAGCACCATGACCACGCCCACTATCGCCCCGAGGGGCAGGTAGCGCGCAAAGCCTTCCCGCATCACCGAAATGTTGATGTCCAGCATCATCACCACGAACAGGAAGAGCACCATCACGGCGCCCACGTAGACCAGGACCAGCGCGATCCCCAGAAACTCCGCCTCTGCCATGAGCCAGAGTGCGGCGCTGGTAAAGAACGCCAGAACCAGCGCCAGTGCCGAATGCACCGGGTTCCGGGCAGTGATCACCAGCATCGCTGCCAGCAGCAGGATGGCGGCAAACACATAAAAAATGACTTTCTCGATCACGGCGTGCCCCGATCCCCTTTCAACCTAGCGATACGGCGCGTCGGCCGCGCGATCTTCCGCCAGTTGCGCTTCGTACTTGTCCCCAATGGCCAGCAGTTCCTCCTTGTTAATGATCTGCTCGCCGCGGCGCTCGAAATGATACTCGTGAATCCGGGTTTCGACGATGGAATCCACCGGGCAGGACTCTTCACAGAAGCCGCAGTAAATACACTTGAACAGGTCAATGTCATAGCGGGTGGTCCGCCGGGTCCCGTCATCCCGCTGCTCGGATTCGATGGTGATGGCCAGCGCCGGACAGACCGCTTCGCAGAGCTTGCAGGCAATACACCGCTCCTCGCCGTTGGGATACCGGCGCAGCGCATGAAGCCCACGGAATCTCGGTGACTGGGGCGCTTTTTCCTCGGGGTACTCCAGGGTGTATTTGGCATCAAACATGTGCTTGCCGGTCAGCCGCATCCCTTTAAGCAGCTCGGTGAGCATGAAGGTGCCGAAAAATTCCTTGACCGCTTGCATCGTCAATACCCTTCTTTAATCAGAACCATGGGCCGACTTCGCCGAGGATCAAGCCGGACAGGACCACCAGCCAGACCACCGTCACCGGGATCAGCACTTTCCAGCCCAGACGCATGATCTGGTCGTATCGGTACCGAGGGAACGTGCCCCGGAACCAGATAAACAGGAACAGGAACAGGCAGGTCTTGAGCACAAACCAGACAAAGCCCGGCACCCAGTCGAACAGCGGGCCCAGCAGTGGCAGGCCGTGAAATGGCGAATACCAGCCACCCAGGAACAGGATGGCCGCCAGACCTGAAATCAGGATCATATTGGCGTATTCGGCGAGGAAGAAGATGGCGAAGGCCATCCCGGAGTATTCCACGTGGAAGCCCGCCACGATCTCCGATTCGCCTTCGGCTACATCAAAGGGCAGACGGTTGGTCTCCGCGACGCCGGAAATCCAGTACACGACAAACAGTGGCAATAGCGGCAGCCAGAACCAGTTCCAGATGGGTCCAGCCTGAGCGTTCACGATCTCGGTCATGTTCAGGCTGCCGGCCGCCATTAGGACCCCCACCAACGCAAAGCCCATGGCGATCTCGTAGGAGACCACCTGGGCGCCGGCACGCAAGGAACCCAGCAACGCGTATTTGGAGTTCGATGCCCAGCCCGCGAGGATAATCCCGTAGACACCCATGGACGTCATGGCCAGCACATAGAGCAGACCGGCATTGATATCGGCGATCACCAGCCCTTCGGCCAGCGGGAGCACCGCCCAGGCGGCCAGCGCCGGCATGATGGAGAGCATCGGCGCCAGAACGAACAGGAATCGGTTGGCGTTCTGGGGCAGTACCACCTCTTTCATCAGCAGCTTCAGCGCATCGGCAATGGGCTGAAGCAGACCGTTCCAGCCAACCCGGTTGGGCCCCTTGCGGAGCTGCATCGCACTGATGACCTTGCGCTCGGCATAGGTCATGTAGGCCACCGCCAGGAATAACGGCACCACCAGGGCCGTTATCTTAGTGACGATCCAGGCCAGTTCAATGAGGGCGTTCATTGACTGCCCTCGACTGGCTTAACCTCAATGGCGCCGATCAGAGGGCCCAGCCCCTCACTGCCAGACACGCCGGCGGCGATCCAGACACTGCCAACGGGGATCTGTTCCGCCACGCGGGCGGCGAGATCCACCCCCCGGTCGCCCTGGGAAACCCGCACCCGGGACCCGTCAGCAACGCCCAGCGACTGGGCATCTTCGGCATTGATCAGCACCTCGGCATCCGCCGCATGGCCGGTCTGCTGGAGCGCCGAGGCATGCCGACACAGCGGATCGACCCCGAACATGGCCGGATAACCAACGCGGGTCAGGAAACCTGCCGGCGCCTTGGCAGGCTCCACCGCCTCAAGCGGACGTGCCGCGCCGGGCTCGCCAGCCATGGACTGAATCTCGACATAAATCTCGTCAGCGGCCTGGTAATCAAAGCCATCCAGTTCGAGGACGTTGGCCAGCACCCGCAGCAGCCGCCAGGCCGGGCGGGCATCGCCCTGTGGCTGCCCGACGCCGGCAAAGCTCTGCCAGCGACCCTCGGCGTTCACCAGGGTCCCGGCGGTTTCGCCCAGGGTCGCGATGGGCAGCAGAATATCGGCATGCGCCCGCAGTGACGGTGAATCATAGGCCGCCATCGCGACCACGCACTCGGCTTCGGCCAGCGCGTTGGCGGCCAGCACACCGTCGTGGAGATCGTGCTCCGGCTCCACACCCAGCAACAGGTAACCCTTGCGGGGTGTGTCGAGCATGGCTCGGGCGTCCAGTCCCTCACGGGCCTGCCCGTCGGCACCACGGCCCGGGACCGCTCCAGTGATCCAGCCCCCGGCGGTATTGGCGCCATTGGTGAGTTCGTTGTAATCCGCGCCGGCCAGTTCGGCGATGCAGCCAGCCAGGTAGCGAAGCTCGGCGCCCGCCGGATGCGCATCGGCGAGACCACCAAGCAGAACGGCGCCCCGCTCGGCATTGCTCAGCGCTTCGGCAGTTTCACGAGCCTGATCATCAATGGCGACACCACTCAGCCAGCTCTCCAGCCCGGCCGGTTCCGGCTGGCCCGTCAGCTCGGCGAGAACCCGCGCTACCGCAGCCAGCCGGGCGGGCAATTCGGACACTGGGGCCACACCATCCACGGTCAGCGGGATGTTCCACTCAAACTGGCGCGGATTGAGGGCCATTATCTGGCCGCCCCGCAGCGCGGCCTTACGCAACCGGTGGTTGATCAGTGGCTGCTCATGCCGGGGATACCCGCCCACAATGAGCGCCGCGTTCAGGTTTTCCAGCTCGGCAATGGGTGTCTCCAGCCCGGGGAAACCCTTCGCCAGCACGCCATCCCTGAAGTCGCCACGACGCAGTCGCGTGTCAATGTTGCCGCTGCCCAGCGCCCGCATGATGCGAGCTGCCAGATACATTTCCTCCAGGGTGGCCGACGGCGAAAGCAAGGCCCCCAGGGCATCGCCACCCTGCTGATCCACCAAATCACGGAACCGGTTGGCCACCGCCTCCACGGCCGTCTGCCAGTCGACGCTATGCCACTCGCCGTGATCCTTGATCTGCGGTGAGAGCAGACGATCGGGGCTGTAGACGCCCTGGTAGGAAAACCGGTCCCGATCGCTGATCCAGCATTCATTGACCGATTCATTGTCCCGGGGCACCACGCGCTTGATGGTGCCCTGAACCTGATGCAGGTCGATATTGGAGCCAATGCAGTCATGGGGGGAGACCGAGGCGTGGGCCAACATCTCCCAGGCTCGAGCCGTGAATCGGTATGGCCGCGCCGTCAGCGCCCCCACCGGGCAGAGATCGATAACGTTACCGGAGAGCTCGGAGTGAACCCCGGTCCCCACCAGGGTACTGATCTCGGTGTGCTCGCCGCGGAACATCGCGCCAAGCTCGCTGGTGCCGGCTACCTCGTCGAGGAAGCGGACGCAGCGCGTGCAATGAATGCAACGGGTCATCTCGGTGGCGATCAGCGGCCCCAGGTTTTCATCCTTGACCACCCGCTTGCGCTCGACGAACCGGGAGACGCTCCGGCCGTAGCCCAGCGCCAGATCCTGGAGTTCGCACTCGCCACCCTGGTCACAAATCGGGCAGTCCAGCGGATGGTTGATGAGCAGGAACTCCATCACGCCGCGCTGGGCTTTCAGCGCCCGCTCGGAGGTGGTGCGCACCACCATGCCGTCCGCCACCGTCGTAATACAGGCCGGCAGTGGCTTGGGGGCCGGGCGGCCACCCATCTCCACATCCACCAGGCACATCCGGCAGTTGGCCGGCGCCGAGAGCTTGCGGTGATAGCAGAAGCGGGGAATATCGATCCCGTGCTCGTCGGCGACCGCGATGATGGGAGCGCCCTTGGGCGCCTCGATGGACCGACCATCGATCTCGATGGTCACGGTCTCCGGATTGGCTGTTTCGACCTTTGCGCTCATGCGGCTGCCTCAACAATCGATCGCTTGTGCTCGATGTAGTATTCAAACTCATGCCGCCAGTGCTTGAGCACGCTCTGCACCGGCCAGGCCGCCGCCTCGCCAAAGGCGCAGATGGTGTGACCAGCAATCTGTCCGGCGGCGGATTCGAGAAGCTCCAGGTCCTCTGGCCGCCCGTGCCCTTCGTAAATCCGCCGTATCACCCGATACATCCAGCCCGTGCCCTCGCGGCACGGAGTGCACTGCCCGCAGGACTCGGCGTAGTAAAAGCGACTCACCCGCATGATCGCCTGGACCATGTCCGTGGTCTCGTCCATGACCACCACACCGCCGGATCCCAGCGCCGTCCCGGCCTTCATGAGCGAGTCGTAATCCATGTCCAGCTCGAGCATCTGTTCACCCGGCACCATGGGCATGGAGGAACCACCGGGGATGACGGCCTTCAGCTGGCGGCCCTTCCAGACACCACCAGCCATATCCAGCAGGTCCCGAAATGGCGTGCCCAGCGGGATCTCGAAATTGCCCGGCTTTTCTACATGACCGGACACCGAAAAAATCTTCATGCCGCCGTTGTTGGGTTTGCCCAGCTCGAGGAACCAGTCCGCGCCGTTACGGATGATTGCCGGCACCGAGGCCAGAGTCTCGGTGTTGTTGATGGTGGTGGGCCGGCCGTAGACCCCGGCCTGAGCCGGGAATGGCGGTTTATTTCGGGGCATGCCCTTCTTGCCCTCCAGCGACTCCATCAATGCGGACTCCTCGCCGCAAATGTAGGCGCCGGCTCCCACGTAGTTGTGGATCTGGTAGTCAAACCCGGAGCCGAAAATGTCCTCGCCCAGGTAACCCGCCTCACGGGCCTCCCGAACCGCCTGTTCCATGCGCTGAAACGGTTCCTTGATGAACTCGCCGCGCATGTAGTTGAAACCGGTGGTCACCCCCATCGCATAGCCGGCAATGATCATGCCCTCCACCAGGGCGTGGGGGTTGTAGCGAAGAATGTCCCGGTCCTTGCAGGTGCCCGGTTCGGACTCGTCGGAGTTGCAGAGCAGGTATTTCGGGCCGGGTGCACTGCGGGGCATGAAACTCCACTTCATGCCCGCGGGAAAGCCGGCGCCGCCACGGCCCCGCAGGTTGGACGCCTTGATCTCTTCAATGACGTCCTCCTGGCTCATGCCCTCGCGCAGAACCTTTTCCAGCGCCTGGTATCCACCCACGGCGCGGTAATTGTCGAGTGTCCAGGGCTCGTCGAATTGGAGCGTTGTATAGCAGACGTTGGTCATGACTACTCCAGGCCGTCGATGATTCGGTCGATCTTCTCGGGCGTCAGATCGGTGTAGAATTCTTCGTCCACCAGCATCATTGGGGCGCCGGCACAGGCGGCCAGGCACTCCTCCTCACGCTTTAGCGTGATTCGGCCATCGGCCGTGGTCTCATCCAGCCGGATGCCGAGTTTTTTCTCGACATATTCGACGATTTCGTCGGAGCCGCGGAGCATGCAGGAGATGTTGGTGCAGATATTGATCTTGTGACGTCCCACCGGTTTGACATCAAACATGCCGTAAAAGGTCGCCACTTCGTAGACCCGGGCAGGAGCCATGCCCAGGTAATCGGCCACGGCATCCATGCGATCCCGCGGCAACCAGCCCCCGCAGTGATGCTGCACGACGTGCAGCGCCGGGATCACCGCCGACTGACGCCCGGCCGGGTTCTCCGGGAACCGCTCCAGCCACCGGTCGATTTCCTGACGCTCGGCATCGGTCAAACCACCTGCAAGTTGCTCCTGGGCGCCACTCACCGATCCACCTCCCCGAAGACAATGTCCATGGTGCCCATCACGGTCACCACGTCGGCCAGCATGTGGCCGTTAACCATTTCGTCCATGGCAGACATGTGGGCAAAGCCTGGTGCCCGCAGCTTGAGCCGATAGGGCTTGTTGGCGCCATCAGAAACGATGTAGGCACCGAACTCGCCCTTCGGCGCCTCAATGGAGGCGTAAACCTCGCCCGGCGGCGTGCAGTAACCCTCGGTAAAGAGCTTGAAGTGATGAATCAGCGATTCCATGTCGTCCTTCATCTCTTCGCGGCTGGGCGGCACCACCTTATTGTCGCTAAGAATCACCGGACCTTCGTTGCGCCGCAGCCAGTCAACGCACTGACGGATGATCTTGACCGACTCTCTCATCTCCTCCATACGGACCAGATAGCGGTCGTAGCAGTCGCCATTGGTGCCCACCGGGATCTCGAATTCCATGCGGTCGTAAACCTCGTAAGGCTGCTTGCGCCGCAGGTCCCATTCCACCCCGGATCCGCGCAGCATCGGACCGGTAAACCCCAACTGCAGGGCCCGTTCCGGCGGCACCACCGCCACGTCCACCAGGCGCTGCTTCCAGATCCGGTTATCCGTCAGCAGGGTGTCGATTTCGTCCACCGTGCCCACAAACCGGTCACAGAAGGCTTCAATGAAGTCGAGCATGCTACCCTCGCGGTCAGCATTCATCCGCTTCAACTCTTTGTCGTTGCGGAACTCCGACTCGCGATATTTGGGCATACGCTCCGGCAGATCACGATAAACGCCACCCGGGCGGTAGTAGGTGGCATGCATGCGCGCACCGCTAACCGCCTCGTAGCAGTCCATCAGCTCTTCACGCTCCTTGAAGGCGTAAAGGAAGACCGTCATCGCCCCGACGTCCAGCCCATGGGCGCCGATCCACAGCAGGTGATTGAGAATCCGGGTGATCTCATCGAACATCACCCGGATGTATTGAGCCCGCTCCGGGGGCGTCACCCCGAGGAGCTTCTCGATCGCCAGCACATAGGCGTGCTCGTTGCACATCATGGACACGTAATCGAGCCGGTCCATGTAGCCGATGCTCTGATTGTAGGGCTTGGTCTCAGCCAGCTTTTCGGTGGCCCGATGCAACAGACCAATGTGCGGGTCAGCGCGGCGCACCACCTCGCCCTCCATCTCAAGGACCAGACGGAGCACGCCGTGAGCGGCCGGATGCTGAGGGCCGAAGTTGACCGTGTAGCTGCTGATCTCAGGCATCGCGGGTCTCCTCGACGGTGGGGTCGGCGTATCGGTTGTCCTTGCGGATCACCCGGGGAACCAGCACCCGGGGCTCAATGGACACCGGCTCATAGACCACGCGACCCCGGTTTTCGTCATACCGGACTTCGACGTTGCCAATAAGCGGAAAGTCCTTGCGGAATGGATGCCCAACGAAGCCATAGTCCGTCAGTATCCGGCGCAGATCGGGATGGCCATTGAACACCACCCCAAACAGATCAAAGGCCTCACGCTCCTGCCAGTTGGCGGAAGCCCATAGCGGAACGATCGAATCCAGCATCGGAAAATCGTCGTCGCCAGCGAAACACCGGACCCGCAGGCGATGATTGTGGGTCACCGATAGCAGGTGATAGACCGCTGCAAACCGACGCCCGGTGTTGGACTCAATCCGCTGTACGCCGTAGATACCGGTGAGGCCGAGCCGACCAGTGCTGAAGCCATCTACGCCCCGACTGAAACCGGTATTGGTGGCCTGCTCGGTGATCCATTCATCCTTGCCGTAGGCGGCGTAATCGACGCCGGCAATGTCCAACAGCTGCTCGAACCGCAGGGACTCATCGTCCCGGAGTTTCTCCATGGCGGAATAGAGACGCTCCGGGGCAACCTCGATTTCTGCCTCGCCATACTCGTGGCGGCTCGCCGTCACGGTGTCTCCAAGCACACCCGTAACCCGTTCGAGAACCGTATCCGCCGCACCTGTCATGTCAGCACCTCAGCGGGCGATGGTGTTGGTGCGCCGGATCTTATTCTGCAGCTGCACCACGCCGTAGAGCAGCGCTTCGGCGGTGGGTGGGCACCCGGGCACATAAATATCCACCGGTACGATACGGTCACAGCCGCGCGTCACCGAGTAGGAATAGTGATAGTAGCCGCCGCCATTGGCGCAGGACCCCATGGAGATCACCCACTTGGGATCAGGCATCTGGTCATAGACCCGGCGCAGTGCCGGCGCCATCTTGTTGACCAGGGTCCCCGCCACGATCATGACGTCGGACTGCCGCGGCGAGGGCCGAAAGATCAAACCCATCCGGTCCATGTCGTACCGGGCCGCACCGGCATGCATCATTTCCACGGCACAGCAGGCCAATCCGAAAGTCATCGGCCACAGCGACCCGGTCCGGGCCCAGTTGATCAGCTTGTCCGCGGAAGTGGTCACAAAACCTTTTTCAAGGACGCCCTCTACTCCCATTCCAGCGCTCCTTTCTTCCACTCGTACAGGAATCCGACCAGCAGTACGCCAATGAAAATCGCCATGGCTCCAAAGCCAAACAGGCCGATGTCGCCCAGAACGATGGCCCACGGGAAAAGAAAGGCGATTTCCAGGTCGAATATGATGAACAGTATGGCGACCAGGTAATAGCGCACGTCGAACTGCATGCGCGAATCCTCGAAAGCCTCAAAGCCGCATTCGTAAGGAGTGAGCTTTTCGTGCTCGGGCCGCCGGGGCGCCAGAATGAACCCCGCTGCGAGCGGCACCACGCCGATCACCATGGCCAACACGATGAAGACCAGAATCGGTAGATAGCTCTCGAGCATCGGGAAGCGCCATCCTGATTGCTAAGAAGACAAGTCGGTTCATGGTGCGGATGGCCGGACTCGAACCGGCACGGCTTTCGCCACTGCCCCCTCAAGACAGCGTGTCTACCAGTTCCACCACATCCGCGTAACTGAGACCAATGACTTCGAAAATGCTAACAGGATGCGCCCCGTGTCACAACGCGGGAGACGTCTCTAATCCGGCGCCGGGCCGGGCTCAGCGCCGCTGGAGCCACCATCAATGGCGTCATCCGGCACCGGCGGCAGCTCCTGAGTGGCCGGCCCCTCCACCTCGCGATCAAGCACACTGTCCGTGTCCGCCGTAAAGGTGCCAGCCATGATGGCTAGAGTCAGGCTGGTGATAAAGAACGCGATTCCGAGCCCCCAGGTCAGCCGCCCGAGAAAAGAGGCCGAACCGCGGGCACCAAAAACCGTGCTGGATGCGCCGCTGCCAAACGCGGCACCGGCGTCTGCCCCCTTGCCGTGCTGTAGCAGCACAACACCAATGAGCGTCAGTGCAAGGACTAGATGAATCGCCAGAATGATCGTGTACATGTTTCCTCTGCGTTAAAAATTCGCGGCTCAGCCACGCGGCACGGCGGCACAGATGGCCGCGAAGCCCTCAGCGTTCAGCGATGCACCGCCAACCAGGCCGCCGTCCACATCTTCCATCGCCAGCAGCTGGGCCGCATTGTCCGGCTTCATGCTGCCGCCATAGAGCAGCCTGCGCTCCGTGGCGCCGTCATGGCCCTCAATGGCAACAAGGCAATCCCGGATGTAGCGATGCATGGACTGCGCCTGCTCCGCGGTGGCCGTACGACCCGTACCAATCGCCCAGACCGGCTCATAGGCAATCACGCCAGCGCCCAGCGCATCGGCTCCAATAAGGTTCGTGATGCCCCTGATCTGCGCCTCCACGACGGCTTCACTGCGGCCGGCATCACGCTGCTCCAGTGTCTCACCCACACACAGAATGGGAATCAGCCCGTTCGCCATCGCCCTCTGGTAACGCGCGGCAATGCTGCGATCGTCCTCCGCATAGTATTGGCGACGCTCCGAGTGACCGAGAATGACATGACCCACGCCAAGATCCGCCAGCATCTCCGCCGCCACCTCTCCGGTCCGGGCGCCGAGCTCGGCATCGGCACAGTTCTGAGCGCCGATCGCGACCGCGGTCCCGGTCAGGGCATTTCTGACGGCTTCGAGATGAACAAACGGTGGGCACACCACCGTCTCAACATCGCAGAGATCCGGCAGATGGTGCGCCAGCTCATCGGCAAGGTTTACGGCGTCGCTGCGCGAGCCGTTCATTTTCCAGTTACCGGCAATAAGCGGAGTTCGCATGGGCTACTCTTGCGATCGATTCATGGTCAGCAGGAAAGCGCTCGAGAGTACTCGGCAGGACCCGGAGAATCAATCACCGGTAACCGCTGATACCTCTGGCCGGCAATAAGCGGCCACTTCCTCGGCCAGCGCCTCGGCGTGGGCGCGAACTTGCGCATAATCGCGGCCCTCCACCATAACCCGAACCACAGGCTCGGTTCCGGAAGGCCGCAGCAACACGCGACCTGCCTGGCCCAAACGGGCCTCGAGCGCCTCCACCGCCGCGCTGACCCGGGCGTCGGCCATCGGATGAGTGCCGCGCCCAACCGGGACGTTGACCATGTGCTGCGGCAGCTTGTCCATCCCGCTGACGACATCACCGAGGGGTACGCCACTTTCCACAGCAGCACCAAGCACCTGCAGAGCCGCCACGATCCCATCCCCGGTAGTGGTTCGATCCAGGCAGACAATGTGCCCCGATGACTCCCCACCCAGGATCCCGTGGCGGGCATGCAGCATCTCGAGCACGTAGCGATCGCCCACCTGAGCACGAAGAAAATCGATGCCCATGCCCGACAGCGCCAGCTCGAGGCCCAGATTGCTCATTTGTGTGCCGACCACCGGCCCCGACAGACCACCCGTCTGATGGCGACTGCGGGCGATTGCCCAGAGCAGCTGGTCGCCGTCCATGACTCGACCCCGCTGGTCCACCATGATCACGCGGTCGCCGTCACCATCCAGGGCGATGCCACCATCAGCGTCGGCATCAAGCACCACTCGCTGGAGTTCGCTGACACAGGTCGAGCCACAGTCCACGTTGATGTTGAGGCCGTCGGGCTCGACGCCCCGCCGGATGACCCGGGCACCCAACTCTTCGAAAACCGCCGGCGCCATCTGGTAACCCGCGCCATTGGCACAATCCACCACGAGGGTGAGACCGTGCAGCCCCACACCGGGTGCGAGGGTATGTTTGCAGAACTCGATGTAGCGCCCTGGCGCGTCCATGACTCGGGATGCTTTGCCAAGGGCCGCGGAACCGACCGTCTCCAGTGACCGATCCAGATAAGCTTCGATGGCCAGCTCCAGGGCATCATCCAACTTGTAGCCGTCAGCCGAGAAGAACTTGATGCCGTTGTCTTCGTGGCTGTTGTGGGAGGCGCTGAGGACAATACCGGCGTCCGCCCGTAGGGTCCGGGTCAGGTAGGCAATACCCGGCGTCGGGATTGGCCCCAGCAGTTGAATGTTCATACCAGCCGCCGAAAGCCCCGCCTCCAGGGCCGATTCGAACATGTAATTGGAAAGCCGGGTGTCCTTGCCGATCAGCACCCGACCGGACCCCCCATGCTCCCGGAACACCCGGCCGGCGGCCCAGCCCAGCTTCAGCACAAAATCCGCGGTGATGGGCGGCTCGCCGACCCGACCCCGAATGCCGTCTGTTCCAAAGTAGCGCTTTTCCATCGCTATCGGCCTCCCTGCGCCGTATTCGCCCCTGGACACCCTTTCATGGTGACATACTCCATCAACCGTACCGCGTCCACGGTTTCCCGGACATCGTGCGCTCTAAGCAACCGGGCCCCATTCCATGTCGCCAAGGCGGCAGCGGCGACGCTCCCCGCCAGGCGCTCCGGCAGTTCCCGGCCGAGGACACGACCCACCAGGGATTTTCGCGACAAGCCTGCCAGCACCGGCAGACCATGGCTGGCGAGGCGGGGCAGACCTGCCAGCAGGGCGGCGTTGTGCGGGTCGGTTTTACCGAACCCAAAGCCGGGATCCAGCACTAGTCGCTCCCGGGGGATACCCACGCTTTCGGCCGCCGCAACGCGCTCGAGAAGAAAGGCTTCGACTTCGGCGACCACATCGCGGTACCGGGGGTTGTCCTGCATACTCGCGGGGGTGCCCTGCATATGCATCAGGCAGACGGGCAATCCGGTCTCGCGAGCCGCCTCCAGAGCACCGGGACGACGAAGGGCCATGACATCATTAATCAGCCCGGCACCGGCGCGGGCTGCCTCGACCATGACTTCCGGCTTTGAAGTGTCCACAGACAGAGGCACGGAAGTTTGAGAACGGAGTGCTTTCAACACCGGTATGACCCGCCGAAGCTCTTCCTCGACACTGACGCCCTGGGAGCCCGGCCGGGTGGATTCGCCGCCCACGTCAATGACGGCCGCACCCTCCGCTTCCATGGCCATGGCCTGCTTGAGGGCGGCGTCGCCCCCCATAAAAGCACCCCCGTCCGAGAAGGAATCGGGGGTGACATTGAGGACTCCCATGACCTGCGGGCGGCTGAGATCCAGCAGCCGCCCGCCACAATCGAGCAGCGGCATCATTCGGTCAGATTAATGCTCACTGGCTGGCTTGCCGGATGGTTTGCCGACATCTTCATCCGGCTCCTCCGACGACCCGCCATCCGGCGCCTCTTCGGGTTCGACTCCCGTTGAAGAAACGGGCTCCGACACGCGGTCCGCTTCCTTGGGCGGCCTTGGCTCCCGGCCATCCATAATGTCTTGGATCTGATCCCGATCGATGGTTTCGAACTTCATCAGGGCATCCGCCATGGCGTGAAGCGCATCCTTGTTCTCCTCGAGAACCTGGGTGGCTTCGGCGTAATTCTCCTCGACGATGCGACGCACTTCTTCGTCAATCGCATGAGCCGTTTCATCCGAGATGGTCTTCGACTGGGTCACCTGATGACCGAGAAACACCTCGCCCTCGTCTTCACCGTAGGCCAACGGGCCGAGCTTGTCCGACAGGCCCCACTTCGTGACCATGTTGCGGGCAATCTCGGTGACCCGCTGAATGTCGTTCTGGGCGCCGGTGGTGACGCTCTCGGCGCCGAAGATCATCTCCTCGGCGATCCGGCCACCGAACAGTCCACAAATCGAGCTGTTCAGCCGTCGCCGGGTGTAGCTGTACCGATCCTCTTCCGGGAGGAACATGGTGACACCCAGCGCCCGGCCCCGCGGAATGATGGTGACCTTGTGGACCGGATCATGCTCCGGCACCTTGAGCCCGACGATGGCGTGACCCGCCTCGTGGTAGGCGGTCAGTCGCTTCTCGTCTTCGTTCATCACCATGGACTTGCGCTCGGCGCCCATGAGGATCTTGTCCTTGGCGTCCTCGAAATCCTGTTGATCGACCACCCGCTTGCTGCGCCGGGCGGCGAACAGGGCGGCCTCATTCACCAGGTTGGCCAGATCCGCGCCGGAAAATCCCGGGCAGCCACGGGCCAGAATATGCGCGTTCACGTCTTCGGCGATGGGCGTTTTATTCATGTGCACCCTCAGAATTTGCTCGCGCCCGCGAACATCCGGCAAGGGCACCACCACCTGCCGATCGAAGCGCCCCGGACGCAACAACGCCGGGTCGAGCACATCCGGGCGGTTGGTGGCTGCGATGACAATAATGCCCTCATTGCCCTCGAAGCCGTCCATCTCCACCAGCATCTGGTTGAGGGTCTGCTCACGCTCGTCATGGCCGCCGCCAAGGCCGGCGCCACGCTGACGACCCACGGCGTCCAGCTCGTCGATGAAAATAATGCAGGGCGCCTGCTTCTTGGCCTGGGCGAACATGTCCCGGACGCGGGAGGCGCCCACACCGACGAACATTTCAACGAAGTCCGAGCCCGAGATGCTGAAGAATGGCACGCGGGCTTCGCCGGCGATGGCCTTGGCCAGCAGGGTCTTGCCGGTCCCCGGTGGCCCCACCATCAATACCCCGCGGGGAATGGTGCCACCCAAGCGCTGGAACTTGGATGGATCCCGCAGGAATTCAACCAGTTCCATCACGTCCTGCTTGGCCTCTTCAACACCGGCGACGTCCTTGAAGGTCACCTTGACCTGCTCGTCGGACATCATCTTGGCCTTGCTCTTGCCGAAGGACATGGCCCCCCGGCCGCCGCCACCGCCCTGCATCTGGCGCATGAAGTAGATCCATACGCCGATGAGCAGGAGGAACGGGAACCACGAAATGAGGATCTGCATGAGCATGCTTCCTCCTTCGGGCTCCTCGGCATTAATGGTTACCCCGGTGTCCATCAGCTGACCGATCAGCGCACTGTTGTCGCTTTCCGGATTATAGGTACTGAAGTTCGAGCCGTCCCCGCGGGTGCCGCGAATGACGGGCCCCTGCATGGTCACCGAATCAACCTGGCCGGAATCCACCTCGCTGAGGAATTGCGAGTAGGGCACCTCCTGAGCGGTGGTTCCCTCATTCTGGAAATTACTGAAGACGGACATCAGCACGACGGCGATGACCACCCACAGAATTAAGTTTTTTGCCATGTCACTCAAGACGGCTCACCTCTAATAGAGTTTGTCTGTCAGCGTACTACGCGCGAAACCCGCGGGCCAGTAGATAAACTTCGCGGCTTCTGTCCCGGGAGGCCCGGGGCTTGCGGCTCTGGACGCGCTCGAATCGGGCGCGCGTTGCTTTGACGAGGTCGTCGAAACCTTCACCCTGAAACACTTTGACCACCAGGCTACCACCGGGGTTCAGCCGGTTTTCGCAGAAGTCCAGCGCCAGTTCCGCCAGGTGCATGGAGCGCGGCTGGTCGACGGCCTTCTGCCCTGAGATGTTGGGGGCCATGTCGGATAAAACAAGGTCCGGGGAACCATCTCCCAGCAGATCGTCCACCCGGGCCAGGCCCTCATCGGTGCCAAAATCCGCCTGCACGATATCCACGCCTTGGATGGGTGGCATCGCCAGCAGATCGATGGCGATCACTCGCCCCCGGGGGCCCACCGCCCGGGCGGCGTATTCACTCCACCCGCCCGGCGCAGCCCCCAGGTCCACCACACATTGGCCTGGGCGTAACAGTTGATCCCGGCCATCCATTTCTTCGAGTTTAAAGACCGCCCGGGACCGCAGGCCGCGCTTCCGGGCTTCCTTCACAAAGGGGTCGTTGAAATGCTCTTTGAGCCAGCGCCGACTGCCTCGACTCCGCGGCATCAGTGATCTCCGCCGGTCCGGTGTCGATCTACCGCCCGGCGGGTGCGCCAGGCCAACCAACCTCCAAAGGCGAATCCAGCGAGAACCAGCAGCCCGATCTCCGTCCAGTGACCCAGATCCACCCGGAACATGACCACCAGCAGCCCGACCGCCAGGCCGAGCACCACCGCCAATTCCAGTTTGACGCTGTCCAGCGGACTACTCGTAGCGGACTTCGACGATTTCGTAGGCACGCTGCCCTCCAGGCGCCTGCACGTCCACGACATCGCCCTCTTCCTTGCCAATCAGCGCCCGGGCCATGGGAGATTGCACGGAAATGAGGCCAGCCTTGATGTCCGCCTCATCTTCGCCGACGATCTGATAGGTCTTTTCCTCGCCGTCTTGCTCGGCTTCGAGAACCACCGTGACGCCGAACACCACCTTCCCGGTAGCCGGCAGCTGGGTGACATCAATGACCTGGGCATTGGCCAGCTTGGCCTCGATGTCAGCGATGCGCCCCTCGATGAAGCCCTGCTGCTCCCGGGCCGCATGATACTCGGCGTTCTCTTTAAGATCGCCATGCTCCCTGGCTTCGGCGATGGCTCGAATGACCGCCGGACGGTCTTCGGATTTCAATCGGTTGAGTTCGGCGCGGAGCTGCTCGGCACCGCGCACCGTCAGCGGCGTCTTACTCATGTTGAGACCTCCCTGTGCAGATCCTGAATGGACCGCACATCCACGCGATCCAGGTGATCAAGCGCCTGAGCGGTGGCGCGGGCACCCGCCATGGTGGTGGTGTAACACACCTTGTGGTGCAGGGCCTCACGGCGAATCGAGAAGGAGTCAGCAATGGCCTGACGACCTTCAGTAGTGTTGATGATCAAATCGATTTCACCATTCTTGATGGCGTCCACGACATGAGGACGGCCCTCAGCCACTTTGTTGATGGCTTCACAGTCTATCCCCGCCTGATGCAGCACCGCAGCCGTCCCGGTGGTGGCGATGACCTCAAAGCCCTTGCGCTGCAGATCCTGGGCCAGGGCGGGCGCCGCAGCTTTGTCTTCATCCCGCACGCTGATGAATACCCGGCCGCCCCGCGGTAGCTCGACCCCGGCACCCATCTGGGACTTGGCATAGGCCTCGCCAAAGCTTGAACCGATCCCCATCACCTCGCCGGTGGATTTCATCTCCGGACCGAGAATGGGGTCCACACCGGGGAATTTGATAAACGGGAAGACCGCCTCTTTCACCGCATAGGAGGGGGCAATGATTTCTCGGGTACAGCCCTGATCCCGCAGGCTTCGGCCGGCCATGCAGCGCGCTGCCACCTTGGCCAGTGGCAGGCCAATGGCCTTGGAGACGAACGGCACCGTCCGGGAGGCCCTCGGGTTGACCTCGAGCACGAAAATGTCGTTCCCCTTGATCGCAAACTGCGCGTTCATGAGCCCGACCACGCCGAGACGCAACGCCATCTCCCGCATCTGCGCCCGCAGCCGGTCGCCGATCTGGGGCGCAAGACTGTAAGGCGGCAGGGAGCAGGCGGAGTCCCCCGAGTGCACACCGGCCTGCTCGATGTGCTCCATGATGCCGCCGATCAGGACTGCTTCGCCGTCGCAGACTGCGTCCACGTCCACCTCGATGGCGTCATCCAGGAAGCGGTCCAGCAGCACCGGCGATTCGTTGGAAACCTTGACCGCCTCGTTCATGTACTGAGCGAGCTCCGACTCCTGATAGACGATTTCCATGGCTCGCCCACCGAGCACATAGGACGGCCTTACCACCAGCGGATAGCCGATTTCTGCGGCCAACCGGAACGCCTGCTCGGCACTGGTCGCCGTCCGGTTCGGCGGCTGCTTGAGCCCGGCCTCGTCAATCAGGCCCTGGAACCGCTCACGGTCCTCGGCGAGGTCAATGGAATCCGGCGTGGTACCGATGATCGGTGCGCCAAAGGCTTCCAGATCCCGCGCCAGTTTCAGCGGGGTCTGACCGCCGTACTGGATGACGATGCCTTCGGGCTGCTCGGTCTCGACAATTTCCAGGACATCCTCAAGGGTGAGCGGCTCAAAATACAGCCGATCCGATGTGTCATAGTCGGTGGAAACCGTCTCCGGATTGCAGTTGACCATGATGGTCTCGAAGCCATCTTCCCGAAGCGCCAGCGCCGCATGCACACAGCAATAATCAAACTCGATGCCCTGACCGATCCGGTTGGGCCCCCCTCCGAGGATCATGATCTTTCGCCGATCCCCGGGTGCTGCCTCGTCTTCTTCTTCATAGGTGGAATATAGGTAGGCGGTCGCGGTGGCAAACTCGGCCGCACAGGAGTCGACGCGCTTGTAAACCGGCCTCAGGCCCAGTCCCCGGCGCCGCTGCCGAACCGCATGCTCATCGGTCCCGCAGAGCCGGGCGATACGGGCGTCTGAGAAGCCACAACGCTTGAGCCCGCGCAGCTCTGTCAGATCCAGAGATTCAAGGGGGCGCCCCGCAATGGCTGACTCACGCTCCACCAGATCGCCCACCTGAGCGAGGAACCAGGGGTCGATCCAGGTGTGGCCGAACAGCGTGTCGATATCCAGCCCGGCCCGAAACCCGTCTGCCACCCACAAAAGCCGCTCCGGCCCTGGCTGACGCAGCTCCTGAGTCACCGCCGTCAGTGCCTCATTACTGCCCGGCGCGATTCGCGGATCCAGCCCCTCCAGCCCGTTTTCCAGGCCACGCAGCGCTTTTTGCAGCGATTCCTGAAAGGTCCGCCCAATGGCCATGACCTCGCCCACGGATTTCATCTGGGTGGTGAGCACCGGCTTGCTACGCATGAACTTCTCGAACGTGAAGCGCGGAATCTTGGTGACTACGTAGTCGATGCTGGGCTCGAAGGACGCCGGTGTCCGGCCACCGGTGATTTCGTTTCGCAGTTCGTCCAAGGTGTAGCCCACCGCCAGTTTGGCCGCCACCTTGGCGATGGGAAACCCGGTTGCCTTGGAGGCCAGCGCTGAGGACCGGGATACCCGGGGATTCATTTCGATGACCACCAGGCGGCCATTGTCCGGATTCACGGCGAACTGGACATTGGAGCCGCCGGTCTCCACACCAATCTCGCGCAGGACCGCCAGCGAGGCGTTGCGCATGATCTGGTATTCCTTGTCTGTCAGGGTCTGCGCCGGCGCCACGGTAATCGAGTCGCCGGTATGCACCCCCATGGGATCCAGATTTTCGATGGCGCAGATAATGATGCCGTTGTCAGCGCGATCTCGAACCACCTCCATCTCGAACTCTTTCCAGCCAAGAACCGACTCTTCAATGAGCAATTCGTTGGTGGGCGAGAGATCCAGGCCCCGTTCGCAGATCTCGACGAACTCTTCGGCATTCCAGGCAATGCCGCCACCGCTACCACCCATGGTAAACGACGGCCGGATGATGGTGGGAAACCCGACCTCACGCTGCGCCTCGTGGGCCTGTTCCATGCTGTGAGCGACCCGGGCCCTGGGTGTATCAAGACCGATCCGGGCCATGGCCTGGCGGAACGCCTCCCGGTCTTCGGCCATGTCGATGGCGGCCTTGCTGGCCCCAATCATTTCCACCCCGTACTTTGACAGCACGCCGTGCCGATCCAGGTCGAGGGCACAGTTCAGTGCGGTCTGCCCACCCATGGTGGGCAGAAGAACATCCGGCCGCTCCCGCTCGATGATGCGCTCCACCACCTGCCACTGGATGGGCTCGATGTAGACCGAGTCGGCCATCTCCGGATCGGTCATGATCGTTGCCGGATTGGAGTTGACCAGGACGACCCGGTAACCCTCTTCCCTCAGCGCTTTACAGGCCTGCGCGCCGGAGTAGTCAAATTCGCAGGCCTGGCCGATCACGATCGGGCCGGCGCCAATGATCAGGATGCTTTCGATGTCGGTGCGCTTGGGCATGGTGATTCAGTCAACCGCTAAGTCAGAGGGCCGCCGGGCGGGCGGCCATCAGATCAATGAAATGGGCAAAAAGGGGCGAGACATCGTGAGGCCCCGGGCTGGCTTCGGGGTGCCCCTGGAAGCTGAATGCCGGACGGTCGGTGAGCTCGATGCCCTGCAGGCTGCCGTCAAATAGCGAGCGATTTATGACCTGGACATTGTCCGGAAGGCTGTCTGCGTCGATGGCAAAGCCATGATTCTGACTCGAGATCATTACTCGCTGGGTGGCGCCATCGACCACTGGATGGTTGGCGCCATGGTGGCCAAATTTCATCTTCAGGCTGCGCCCGCCCGCGGCCAGCCCCAGGAGCTGATGGCCAAGACAAATACCAAAGACAGGCAATCCGGCTTCGATGAATGTCCTTGTCGCTGAAATGGCGTACTCCAGGGGCTCCGGATCACCGGGCCCGTTGGACAGAAACACGCCGTTGGGCTGCATGGCCAGCACTTCGTCGGCCGGAGTCTTCGCCGGCACCACCGTGACGCGACAACCATGATCCACCAGCATCCGCAGAATGTTTCGTTTGATACCGAAGTCATAGGCCACCACATGCCAGGGCAGCTCACCCGCCAGACGCTCGGGGGCCTCGGTCTCTTCATGGTCCAGAGACCAGGTCCCCCGTCGCCACTCGTAGGTCTCGGTGGTACTCACCGCCTGAACCAGATCGCGGCCAGTGAGATCGGGATGGGCCTGCGCGGCGGCCACCGCGTTCTGTGAGGCGGTCTCGCCCACAGCCTGGGCACCAGAGACGATGCACCCCTTCTGTGCGCCCTTATCCCGCAGGAGTCGCGTCAACCGGCGGGTATCAATTTCGCAAATCCCCACCACCCCGTTGCGTGATAGATAGTCGGGCAGCCCCTCGGTCGACCGCCAGTTACTCAGGCGCACGGGCTGGTCACGGACAACCAGCCCGGCGAGTTGGGTGCCGTCGGCCTCTTCGTCCAGCGGATTGGTTCCCGTATTGCCAATATGCGGGTAAGTCAACGTCACCAGCTGGCCGTGGTAGGACGGATCAGTGCAGATTTCCTGATAGCCGGTCATGGCCGTGTTGAAACACACTTCACCGCACGTACTGCCGCGAGCTCCCAGGGCTCTGCCATGAAAAACCGACCCATCTTCTAATGCCAGAATCGCGCTGTCGCTCACGCCAACTACCCCGCCTGCTCGCAAAAACGGGAGGGGTCCGCGGAGCCCTCCCGTCATCGATATCACCTGCGAAAGTGTACGCCGGCGGGAATAGGGTGTCCATTGGCAGCGCTGCCCGTGCGCGGGGGCAGCGCTTGCACCGAAGCGGTGCCAGCGGCTACCTTTGCCGTCTTTGATTGCCGCCCGGCGATCAACCAACCCGGTTTGAATATCCATGAATGCGCTTTCTCTGCGCCAGCTGAACAAAACCTATTCCGGCGGAGTAACCGCTCTCAGAGATGTGGACCTGGACGTCGCTCCCGGAGACTTTTTCGGCCTGCTCGGGCCCAACGGGGCCGGCAAAACCACGATCATCGGGATCGTTGCCTCATTGGTGACCCCCACCTCCGGCACGGTGGAAGTCTTCGGTCATGATTTGGTCCGCGATTCCTGGGAAGCCAAATCCAACCTCGGCCTGGTCCCTCAGGAGTTCAACTTCAACCAGTTCGAGACCGTGGGTGACATCGTGCTCAACCAGGCGGGCTATTACGGCATTGATCGGATAACCGCCCGAGAACGCGCCGAGCGCTATCTGCGGGAGCTGGATCTGTGGGGCAAGCGGGACGCGACGTCCCGCACCCTGTCTGGAGGGATGAAACGGCGGTTAATGATCGCCCGGGCGCTCGTTCATGAACCGCAGTTGCTCATTCTTGACGAACCCACGGCGGGGGTGGATATCGAGCTGCGTCGTTCCATGTGGACATTCCTGCGCGACATCAACGAGCGGGGCACTACCATTATCCTCACCACTCATTACCTTGAGGAAGCCGAGTCCCTGTGCCGCAATATCGGTATTATCGACGGCGGAGAGATCGTCGAAAACACGGATATGCGCTCGCTGCTGTCGAAGCTGAAAAGCCAGAGCTTCCTGCTGGATATTGATGCGCCACTCAGCCGCTTACCGGAGCTTCCGGAATTTCATGTGGTTCCAGTGGATGCACGCACCGTGGAAGTGGAAATCCGTGGCGAGCAGACTCTGACCGACCTTTTTGAACGCCTTCACGGCAGCGGAGTCAACGTCACCAGCATGAAAAACAAGTCCAACCGGCTGGAGGAGCTTTTCGTGCGTATGCTCGGCAAGGAACCGACCACCGCTGCAGCTGGGACGGACTGATCATGGCAGCCCTCTACCCCGCCTATCCCAGACAGACATTGACGGCGTTGCGGACGCTGGCCTGGAAAGAGACCCACCGCTATCTGCGCATCTGGGTTCAGACACTGGTACCTCCGGCCATTACCATGACGCTGTATTTCATCATTTTTGGCAGCCTGATCGGTTCCCGAATCGGGCCCATGGATGGCTACAGTTTTATGGAGTTCATCGCACCGGGGATCATCATGATGTCGGTGATCACCAACTCTTATACCAATGTGGTTTCGTCGTTTTTCGGGGCAAAATTCCAGCGCCACATCGAGGAGCTGCTGGTTTCACCAACACCCAATTACGTGATTCTGGCCGGTTACGTCGCGGGCGGGGTCGGCCGTGGACTGTTCACCGGGCTGATCGTAACGATCATTGCCAGCTTCTTTGCTGACCTTCGGGTGCACAACATCCCGGTCACCATCTCGGTCGTGTTCCTTACCGCGGTGCTGTTTTCCATTGGCGGCTTTCTCAATGGGGTGTTTGCCAAGAAATTTGACGACATCGCCATTGTGCCCACCTTCATCCTCACACCGCTCACTTATCTGGGCGGCGTATTCTACTCGGTATCCATGCTGCCGGAGTTCTGGCAGACGGTTTCCCTGGCCAATCCGATTCTCTACATGGTCAACGCCTTTCGATACGGCATCCTGGGAAGCTCGGACATACCGCTGGGCATCGCCTATGCCATTATTTTTGCTTTCATTGCCGCCGGCAGTGGTCTCAGCATGTGGCTGCTGCGTCAAGGCACCGGTCTGCGCAGCTAGCCGCATGGGCATCAAGGACAGCACACCATGAATCTGGAACGCACCCCTCTGCTCACTGATCTTTACGAGCTGACCATGCTGCAGACCTATTACGAGCATGGCATGACCGGCGAGGCGGTCTTTGAGCTCTTCATGCGTCACTCGCCGCAGAGGGGTTATTTCATCGCCGCCGGCCTGGATCAGGCACTGGAGTGGCTTGAGCAGCTCCAGTTCAAGCCCCGCGAGCTCGACTGGATGAGAGAGTCCGGGTTTTTCTCCACGGATTTTGTTGACCGAATGGCCGATTTCCGATTCACCGGTACCGTGGCCGCTTTGCCCGAGGGCACCGCCTTTTTCGCCGAGGAACCGCTGGTGCAGGTGGTGGCCCCACTTCCCGAGGCACAGTTCATTGAGTCACGACTGATGAACATCATCCATTACCAGACCCTGATCGCCAGCAAGGCGGCGCGCTGCGTACTGGCCGCGCGACAAACACCGGTGATTGACTTTGGCATGCGTCGGGCCCACGGCGGCGAAGCCGGCACCTGGGCAGCCCGGGCCTGCTATCTGGCGGGGTTTCAGGCCACAGCCACCTGCCTGGCCAGTGCCCGCTACGGCATCCCGGCCACTGGCACGATGGCCCACGCCTTCGTGCTCGCTCACGACTGTGAGGCCGAGGCTTTCGAGCGTTTTGCCCTCAGCCACCCGAACAATACGATTCTTTTGATCGACACCTACGACGTGCAGCAGGCCGCGCAGCGGGTCGTCGATCTAGCTGCCCGTCTTGCCGACCAGGACATTCCCGTCAAGGCGGTCCGCATCGACAGCGGCGACTTGGCCGCCAACGCCACCATGGTCCGAGAGATTCTCGATGCGGGTGGCCTGCAGGAGACCCGCATTCTGGTCAGCGGCGGGCTTGATGAGTATCGAATCGACGCGCTGATTGCTGCGGGTGCGCCCATTGACGGCGTGGGGGTGGGCTCCAGCGTGGACACCTCGGCAGACGTCGCTTTTCTTGACTCCGCCTACAAGCTGCATCAGTACGGTGACTCACCCCGGGGCAAGCATTCGGAAGGTAAAACGGACCTGCCGGGCCGCAAACAGATTTTCCGGGAGTATAAAGAGTGCGGCACCCTGGCCGGCGACACCCTCGGACTGTTCGAAGAGCACGGAGATGGAGAAGCGCTGCTGGCAACGGTGATGGACCACGGCAAACGGATTGAACCCTCGTTTGACCCGAGCCTGCGAGCGGCCCGGGAACGGTGCAATCTGACCCTGCAGGCTTTGCCCGAGCCTCTGCAGAGACTGACTCAGCCGGGAGCGTATCCGGTGCGTTTGAGCAACGATCTTCAGGCCCTGCAGCAGCGCCTCATAGCCCGGCACCGCGCCTCCTGAACCACCCATCCTGAGGCGGGACGCCCTGCCTGCCGAGGTGCGGGCAAGGGCGTCTCACATTGCCATTAGGCAACCGGGCGGGTTCAGTCGATCCGAAGCTCGTCCACTGAGCGGCCGCTGGCCTCCCACTCCTTGACCCAACCTGGCTTACGCCCGCGGCCGGACCAGGTTTTGCTGGCGTCTGCGGGATGCTGGAAGCGGACTTTCCCTTTGGCCCGGGTGCGGGCTGGCTGCCCTCCAACCAGGTCCGTGAGATTAAAGCCGTAGCGCTCGGCAACCTGCTTGATCTCTTGCTGGGCCTTTTTCGCGTCTTCCTTGCGCCGGCTATTAATCTCTTTGTCAATATCTTTCTTGAGCTCGTTTAACTGCTGAGTCGTGTAACTGGAGAGATCCATGTTTACCTCTATGCCTCGTTCATTCATTAATCGGCCCTAAAGCCGGACGGAAATATAATGCATTGACAACAGAAAAGGCAAAAACGTTTACAATGAGCGGTGAATTAAAGGAGGTTAGTGAATGCAAGCGGCACTCTCCGCAACGCCCGCTGTTCTGACCGTAGAACTGGAACCCACGGCAATAATGGCCGGGCGCCCGCCAGAACCACTGGATCGGGATCGCGCCGAATTGCTTGCAGCGCCGATTGCCGACGATCTTCGCCGAATTGTTGGTGAACAGGTGGAGTCGGCGGGGCTGATTCTGCCTGCTGCGCTCTATGACCTGACCGAGCTGCTGCGCCCCGGCCTGCCAATGGTGGAAGCCATGTTGGATATTTACCGGGGCAGTCTGCGGGGTGGGGCTTTTCAGCCGCAACTATTGGCGATTGGTAGCGCCAGTGGGCGATTTCCCGAATCCGCCATCGCACCGGCCAGGGAGCCCGGCTCCGGCCCATTGCTGGCTGTTCCATTTGCTCTGGTTGCCCCCGGGCCTCAGCTGGATCCGCTGCGCCAGACCCTGGAGAGCACGCTTTTGGAAAAAGGCCGTGCCAGCCTCGCCACCGATCGGGCCCTCCGGCAAATGCTCGGTGTTGAACCCGTGAATTTGAGTTATGCCACCTTTCACGACCTTTCAGCCCTCATGAAAGTGCAGTTGGAGCATGCCGGTTTTAGCGGATTGTGGCAGCTTATTGAAGCCTCACTGTATCGTCCGGATTCCGTTGAAATCCAGGCACTTTCTGCGGGCAACCGATTTATTGCCTTTGGCGGATCAGTGTGGACACCCTGGAAAACCTGGGATCAATCGGTTCAGGAGCGCTCTGACGACCAGCGGGCGGCCGAGGAGGACTACACCGCCTGGACCCAGAACCAGCGCCAGTATATGGCCGGGCTAACCCGCCATGGCGTTGATGTCTCGGTGACAGCGCCCGCATCCGGAACCGGAGCGGAAGATCCCGAAGTCGCGCTTTCCGTAGCTCAGGCCCACGCACTGGCTGATGGCCAGGACTGGTACCGCGAGGGGGTAGCCGGATCACTGGAGGCTGCACGGACCACGGATAATACTGCCGTAATCAGTGTGACTGAGCAGAGCCTTCCCTCGTTAGGTCCTATCGCCTATACCGTCATGATTCAGGCAGCAGATGGGGCGCTCCTGCTCCTTGAACATGACTATCCAATTCGCGAAAGCGGGATTGGGGCTCTGCTCCAGCACTGGGAAGCCCAAGCAACCGAATTGGGGGCCACTTGGCATCTTGAGCGCCCGGACAGACTGACGATCTCATCGGAGACCGGCCAGCTGCAGCCCTGGCTGGAGTTTGGAGGCAGTGCCTGATCCGGCACTAGGGATTCAGTAGCGTCCACTCCCAATCGCCGGAGGCAGCCCGGTAGAAACGCTCACGGTCATGCAAACGACCGTCGCGACCCTGCCAGAATTCCAGCATATCCGGGATGACTCGGTATCCGCCCCAATGGGGCGGCCGGGGCACCTCAACCCCATCAAATCGCGACTCCACTTCCGCCACCTGGGCATCAAACGCGGCCCGATTCGCCAGCGGCTCGGACTGCCGGGAGGCCCAGGCACCGATCTGGCTCAACCGCGGACGGCTGGCAAAGTAGGCATCTGATTCCGCGTCGCTGACCGGCTCAACACGCCCCTCCACCAGCACTTGCCGGACCAGCGGCTCCCAGAGAAACACCAGCGCAGCCCGCGGGTTGGCGCCAATCTGCTCACCCTTTCGACTCTGGCCGTTGGTGTAGAAGACGAAGCCGCGCTCGTCGAAATGCTTGAGCAGGACAGTACGGGCGCTGGGGCGGCCCTCAGCATCGGCGGTCGCTAACGTCATGGCGGTGGCATCATCGACTGCCGGTGTTTCATCGGCCAGATCGAACCACTCCTTGAACTGATTCACCGCCGCGCCATACCTGTCCATCAGAGATTCACTCACCTTGATTGCTGAGGGGCTCGACATGCAGAGTCAGCCCGTTCACCTCGACCACCCGCACGCGGTCACCCGGCTCTAGGCTGGTATCGCAGCGAGCCTGCCAGCTCTCGCCTTCGACCTTGACCCGCAGACTGGGATCGGTACTGATCACCTCACCCTCGTTGTCTACCAGGTGGGACACGCCGGCAACATCTCGCCGCTGAAAGGCTCGCACGGCCAGCGTGGCGGTGCCCGTAAAAATCACCAGACTCGCGGCGGTAACTCCAATCACCAGTGCCAGAGAAATCTCAAACCCGGGGCCGCCTGCCTCGAACAGCATCAGCGAGCCCAGACCGAATGCCAGAACGCCGCCCACGCCAAGGATACCGAACGAGGGCGCAAAGGCCTCAGCCAGCATCAGCAACACCCCGAAAGCCAACAACCCGAGCCCAGCCAGATTGACCGGAAGGGCCTGCAGCGCAAACAGCGCGAGCAGCAGAGAAATACCGCCGATGGTCCCCGGCACCAGAGCACCCGGATTGGCTAACTCGAATATCAGGCCATACATCCCCACCAGCAGCAAAATGTACGCCACATTGGGATGGGTGATCGCGGACAGAAACTCATCCCGCCAATCCGGGGGCCGGTCCTCGATGCTGGCCCCCACAAGATCGAGGGTCTGCTCCCGGTCCATCACGGAGACGACTCGCCCCTCAATGGCTTCGAGAAGACCCTCCGTGCTGGAAGCAGTGAGGTCAATCACGTTCTTCTCCGCGGCCTCGCTCGCAGAGAGGCTGACGGATTCACGCACGGCACGCTCTGCCCAGTCAGCATTCCGCCCCCGAAGCTCGGCCAGGGAGCGAATGTAGGCCACTGCGTCGTTGATCATTTTTCGCTCGCCGGCATCTCCAGCCACCGGCTCGTTACCATTGGCCTCTTCGCCATTGGCTTCGTCATCGCCGTTGCCCTCGTCAGGCTCTTCTTCCTCAGGCATCCCGGGAGCGCCACCACCCACCTGCACCGGTGTGGCCGCGCCCAGATTGGTCGCCGGTGCCATGGCCGCCACATGGCTGGCATACAGAATATAAGTGCCGGCACTGGCCGCTCGACTGCCCGAGGGGGAAACATGGGTGATCACCGGGATTTCGGCATTGAGAATGCCGCTGATGATGTCGCGCATTGCCTGATCAAGCCCACCCGGGGTGTTCATCTCGAGAAGGATGGCCGCCGCACCCTCCTCTTCGGCCGCGTTCAGGCCATCGAGAAAATAATTGGCGGTAACTGGCCCGATGGGCCCGTCAATGGTCAGCCTGTGAATGCTCTCCCCCCAGACTGGAAAGGAGAGCACCAAGCCGAGTAGAAGCGTTGCAAATCTCATCATTACTGAGATCGCCAACCGAAATGGAGGTTCCGTCTACCCCTCAAGGGCATCCACGATCCGCTGCCGCACCACCTCGATATCGCCACGGCCATCCACCGCGACAAAGCGAGGGGCATCCGGCCCGCCTGCTGCGGCCAGGTTCTGGTAATAGACCACCAGGGGACTGGTCTGCTCGTGGTAGACCGACAGGCGCTGTCGAACCGTGGCCTCGCGATCGTCATCTCGCTGAACCAGCGGCTCGCCGGTCACATCATCCCGGCCGGGCTGCTGCGGGGGCGCGTTCTCCACGTGATAGACCCGCCCCGAGTCGGGATGGACCCGACGGCCGGCCATGCGAGCGACGATGTCCTCATCGTCTACCCGGATTTCCACCACCGCGTCGATGACCACACCGGCATCGCGGATGGCATCGGCTTGAGCGATGGTGCGAGGAAAGCCGTCGAGCAGGAATCCCGACGCACAGTCCGGCTGAGCGATACGCTCCCGGACCAGCCCGATAATGATGTCGTCAGAAACCAGCTCTCCTGCATCCATCACCGCCTTGGCGGCGCGCCCAAGCTCGGTGCCGGCCTTCACCGCGTCCCGGAGCATGTCGCCGGTGGATATTTTCGGGATCCCATACGTCTCGCACAGGGCCTCCGCCTGCGTGCCTTTGCCCGCACCCGGGGGGCCGAGAAGAATCATCCGCATGCCCCGCTCTCCTCTTTAGTTTTCGTGATCAGTTGTCAGCGCCTCGAGGTTGCCCGAAAGGTCCACCATGATCACCCTGTCTCCCTCCACAATCGGTCGAGCCACAATCGGCGCGTTACCGAGTCGGTATCGTGCCACCAGGCGACCATCATTGCGATGAAACCAGTGAACCTGTCCATCGGCGGAGCCCACCACCAGATACTCTCCGTG